>OIZF01000021.1_pt1 | contig 101550 bp, 138 predicted proteins | sample 1588471 | NCBI WGS metagenome assembly OIZF01 (sample SAMN03283279) | human gut metagenome | biome: human-associated habitat; material: feces | host: Homo sapiens | place: Peru | collected 2012
CTTTACAAAGTGAATTGGATAAGACAAATACCAATGTAGAAAACTTATCTAGTTTGGTAAATAGCAATCAAAAATCAATACAAGAATTACAAAATTCATCTTCTAATTTAAATGGAACACATGGTATTGTAGTTGTATTTAGTAGACTTCATTCCAATGTTTATGCTCTTTCTAATACTGTTTACATGGGAGATTTAAGAAATAAAAGTGTTTCTATAACTAATGCAGCTATCGACGGAGAAGTGTTCTTAACTGACTCAGAACTAAAAATTATAAATCAATATCTTGAAGTAGGAAAAGACGGTATAACTGTTAAATTAGAAAATTTAAATGATTCTAACGTAGTTGCTTTAGCAAAAAAATTAGCAACAGCAGCACTTAATATGGTAGTAGTAATATCTGATAAATAAAATAAAAAAATTCTAATTTTATGTTAGAATTTTTAATTTTATTATTTTTTTTCAAGAAAATCAATAATGTTAGGTATAATTTGTTTTTTTCTAGAAACACATTCAGGAATAAAAGCTCCTTCTTTTAAATCATTGATATCAAAACAATTATCTAAAATATCTTGTGCTGTTTCATTGTAAATAATATAAGAACCATTTTTTATAATATCTGTAACAAATAATGCAATAATTAAATTATCATTATGCTCGGCTACTTCATTAACAAGGTCTACATAGTCATTTAGTTCATCTAATACATCATTAGGTGACAAAGTCAGAATTTGTCCAATACCGATTTTATTATTATTAACATTAAAATTTTTAAAATCGGAATATAAAACTTCTTCTTTTGTTTTATTTTTTAATGAAGAACCGGCTTTTAACATTTCCATTCCATAATTTTCATAATCTACATTTGCTATATTTGCTAAATCAAATACAGCTTCTTTATCTTTGCTTGTTGTAGTAGGAGATCTAAATAATAAGGTATCTGAAATTATACCAGATAACATTAATCCTGCTATATTAGCTGGAATTTCAATATTATTTTCTTTGTACATTGCATAAAGAATAGTATTTGTACTACCAACTGGCATATTTCTAAAGCTAATAGGATATTTTGTATCTAAATTTCCAATTTTATGGTGATCAACTATTTCCATAATTTCTGCTTCTTCAATACCATCTACACTTTGTAACATTTCATTATGATCTACTAGAATTACTTTTTTCTTTGTTGCGTCATTAATATCTGATAATCTTAACATTCCTAAACATTTATCTTCTTTGTCTAATACAGGATAATTTGTATATTTATTTTTTTTCGTAATAGCAATAAAATCATCAACATCTTCATCATCTGTAATTGTAATAATATTTTCTTTTAATGTAATACTGTCTACATAATTAGATAACCAAATTTTTCTTGTTGTATCAAAACTGCTTTCATTGGATAAAATAATATTGATGTGATATTGTTTTGCTAAAGCTAAATGTTCATCCTTAATAAAAGAATTTTTAGTTAAAATAATCATTTTAACTTTCGATTTAATAGCATATTCAATGATACTATGTCTATCTCCAACAATTAAAACAGTATCTTTATTTAGTGATATATTTTCAATAAAGGTAGTACTACTATAAGAGGTAACTACTACATTACCATTTATTTCATCATCAAATTTTAATATTTCCTTCGCATTTAATGTTTTAATGATATTATTGTATGAAGTACACAAAGTATCAATTTTATCATTTATTTGATGTTTAGCAATATCTTTTAACGAAACTAGTCCAACAAATTTATCATTTTTAACAACTGGAACAGATCCGACATTATATTCGTTCATATAAAGAAAACAATTATAGATTGTGTCATGATAATCTTTTGCATAGTTTTTTAAATAATTTAAATCTTTAATTTGTAATCTAACATCATTTAAATATTTTGGTTCTTTTTCATTGAAATAATTCAAAACAAACTTTGTTTCATTGTTAGGATGCCCTAGAATTCTAGCTTCTGTATTCAATCCTAATTTATTTTTTAAATAAGATAGTGAAATAGCTGCCGTTACACTATCGGTATCAGGTTTTTTGTGCCCAAAAATGCTTATTTTTTCCATATACTTCTCCTTCCCTGATTTCTACTAAAAAATTATATCATAAAATTTCAAAAATTAAAGTATAAAAAACGTATTTTAAACGAAAATATCTTATAGAGAGAGGTGAGGTATGAAATCAACTGGTATGATGCGACGAATTGATGAACTTGGTAGAATTGTTATTCCAAAAGAGATTCGAAAAAATTTAAGAATCAAAGAAGGAGAAAATTTAGAAATTTATGTAGAAAATGAAACAATTTTGCTAAAAAAATATTCACCATTAAAGAATTTAGTGGAAATGGCTACCATTTATGCAGAAGTTATTAATTCATTTATAAAAGAAAATGTTGTTATCACGGATAATGATACAATAATTGCAGTTAGTGGAAAATACAAAAAGAAATTATTAAGTAAAAATATCAGTGATTCTTTATTAAAATCAATTGAAAGAAGAGAAAATATTTTAGAAACACATAAAAAAACTTTAAGTATTGTAGATGACTATGAAGTAACTTACTCTTTACATACTATTGTGGTAAATGGTGATTCTGTTGGGTTAGTTTTAATTTTCTCTGAAAATGATAAAATGGATGAAAAAATAGATAATGCTTGTGTTATGGCTGCAAATTTTTTAGCAAAATATCTTGAAGACTAAGGAAAAATATGATATATTAGGTACGTAAAAATGTTGAAGGAAAGAAAAATATCTTCTTTTTGTAGAGACTTTGTGGTTGGTGTAAACAAAGAAAAGAAATATTGTAAATGGTTCTGGAGTTGCCTATGTGATATTTAGCTTAGGCCGTAATCTTGCGTTAAAAGTTTGAGATAAAAACAATGTTTTTAAATAAGGTGGTACCGCGATAAATTCGCCCTTATAAGGTACTTTTTTTTGTTGTTTAAGGAGGATTTTATGAAAGAAAAATTTTATATTTCAACTGCAATAGCTTATGCTTCTGCAAAACCCCATATTGGAAATACTTACGAAATTGTTTTAGCAGATTCTATTGCTCGTTATAAAAGACTATTAGGATATGATGTTTATTTTCAAACAGGTACTGATGAACATGGGGAAAAAATAGAAATTAAAGCTAGAGAAAAAGGAATCCAACCACAAGAATATGTAGATGAAAATTCCTTAGAAGTTCGCAAAATTTGGGATGTTATGAATACAAGTTATGATAAATTTATTCGTACTACAAATGCATCTCATAAGGAAATGGTAGCTAAAATTTTTAAAAAGTTATATGATCAGGGAGATATTTATAAAGGAATTTATCAAGGCCTTTATTGTACACCTTGTGAGTCTTTCTGGACAGAAACACAGTTAGTAGACGGCAAATGTCCTGATTGTGGCAGAGAAGTACATGTCGCAGAAGAAGAGGCTTATTTCTTTAAATTGAGCAATTATAGTAAAAGATTAGAAGAATATATTGAAACACACCCAGAATTTATTAAACCTGAAAGTAGAAAAAATGAAATCGTAAATAACTTTATAAAACCAGGGTTACAAGACCTTTGTGTATCTCGTACATCATTTGACTGGGGTATTCCAGTATCATTTGATGATAAACATGTTATTTATGTATGGATTGATGCTTTAAGCAACTATATTACTTTCTTAGGATATGATGTAGATGGTAATCATTCAGAAGAATTTAAAAAATATTGGCCAGCTGATATTCATTTAATCGGTAAAGATATTTTACGTTTTCACACAATTTATTGGCCAATTATGTTGATGGCTTTAAATTTACCACTTCCAAAACAAGTTTTCGGTCATCCATGGGTATTGTTTGGAAATGACAAGATGAGTAAATCGAAAGGAAATATTTTATATGCTGATGATTTAGTAAAAGAATTTGGTGTAGATGCTATTCGTTATTATTTACTTCATGAAATACCTTATTCTAATGATGGATCAATTACTTATGAATTAATTATTGATCGTATCAATTCTGATTTAGCAAATATTTTAGGAAATTTAGTAAACCGTACGATTTCTATGTGTCAAAAATATTTTAATGGAATCGTCTATGAACCAACTACTTACACTGAATTAGACTTAGAATTAAGAGATATGGTAATGTCTTTACCTAATAAAGTAAAAGCAAAAATGGATGATTTGAGAGTAGCAGAAGCTATTGATGAGATATTTGAGGTATTAAGAAGATGTAATAAATATATAGATGAAACAACTCCATGGATTTTAGCAAAAGAACAAAATGAGGAAAGGTTAAAAACAGTATTGTATACATTACTAGAATCAATTAGAAGTTGCGCTGTAATGTTGCAACCATTTTTACCAGATACAGCAGATGAAATTTTTAAACAATTAAATACAGAAAACAGATATATTGACAGTATTAATTTTAAAGGAATGGATCCATTAATTAAATTGAATGAACCAACTCCTTTATTCTTAAGAATTGATAAAGAAAAAAAATTACAAGAATTATCTAAATAGTGTAAATTGTTGTAAAATGTCGAAGATTTCTAATTGAGCTTTTTACTATGGTATGTTATAGTAAATTTGTGCTTAAGGAGGAAATATGTCATTTCATAAACTAAAGGAAAATAGGTATGCTGTTGCTTTTGGAGTACTTATCTTTGTTTTAGTATTATGTAGTTTGATTACTGACTTTAATGTATATGATTTAGGATATCTGATCTTCGCATTTATTTGGTTGTTAAGATATTTATATATATGCAAAAAAGATTGACTTTTTATAGTCAATTTTTTTTTATAAAAGTATTGTGTCGTAAATATAAATTGTATATACTTAAAATATCAAAAGGAAAAAGGAGTAATAATATGTATATAGATACCCATTGTCATTTAGACAGTAGAGAATGTGAAAATATAGAGGAAATCATAAAAAATATTGAAAATAATATTATTATAGTAAGTGGCTATGATGATTTATCTAATCAAGAAGTAATTGAAATGATAAATCAATATCCTAATGTGTATGGTACTATTGGTATTCATCCTAGTGAAGTGACAAGTTCTCATCTATCTATAGTAGAGCAATATATCACTAATTCAAAAATAGTAGGAATTGGAGAAATAGGTCTAGACTATCATTATGGAAAAGAAAATATCTATTTACAGAAAGAAATTTTTCAAAAACAAATTGAACTGGCTAGAAAATATCACAAACCAGTCGTAATTCATAGTAGAGACGCCGCACAAGATACATTAGAAATTATCAAAAATAATGCCGATGTAGAATATATTATGCATTGTTATAGCTATAGTGTTGAAATAGCCAAACAATTATTAAAATATTCTGTCAAATTTGGTATTGGTGGTGTCCTTACTTTTAAAAATAGCAAAGAAATTAAAGAAGTTGTAAAAATGTTACCAATTGATAAAATAGTCTTAGAAACAGATAGTCCATGGTTAACTCCGGAACCTTATAGAGGTCAAAAAAATGAGCCTAAAAATGTTGTTTTAGTAGCAAAAAAAATAGCAGAAATAAAAGAAATATCTTTAGATGAAGTATTAGAAAAGACAACAAAAACGGCAATTAAACAATTTGACTTGCCCATCTAATTATGTTACAATTTGAATGTAGTAGAGGTGAAAATAAACATGTATTTACTTGATTTTTTAGGTAAAATATTGAGTTTTATTATCATAAGCATAAATGCTTTTTTCAATGTGGATATTTATAAAGAAAGCCAAGTAGAAATAGACAATGCAAATAAAGATAGAGATATAAGTATTACTAATTATGTCGAAAAACATGCTACTACATATATTTATAATAATAAAATGCCTTCTAATGAATCAAAAATAATAACAGAAGGAATTGATAGAATTACCTATACTGTAATGGGAAATAATGAAATAAAAGTATTACAAGAAGGTGTTACAGAGGTCATAGAAAAAGGAACAGGTGCTTATGGTATTTTTACTGGCAAATTGACTGGTTATAGTGCAGAATGTAAAGGTTGTTCTAAAGAGGGATATGTTGCCTGCTTGACGCAAGAAAAACAAAAATTTAGTCTTATAAAAGACGGATTATATTATGAAGATAGTGAATATGGCAAAGTTAGAGTAGTAGCAGCAGCTAGTCAAAAGTTTCCTTGTGGGACTATTATTGAGATTACAAAAACAAACAATGAACCTTATTATACCGTTGTAATGGATAGGGGTTCTGCCATGAATAAAGCTTGGAGTCAAGGTGGCGTGGTAATAGATTTGTCATTTGATTCCAATGAATCTGCAATTTCTAGCGATTTAACAGGAAAAAACATAACATTTAAAGTAAAAAGATGGGGTTGGTAAATCCCTTTTTTAAATTTATGAAAATAATCGCAATAATTAAAATAAAAATAATCTACCAATTTTATATAAACTATGATAAAATAGATAATAGTTAAGAAGTAGAAAATGGTGATATTATGGGTAAAGTAATAGCTTTAGTAAATCAAAAAGGTGGGGTAGGAAAAACAACATCTAGTATTAATCTAGCTGCTTCTTTAGGATACCTAAAAAAAAGAGTATTATTAGTGGATCTTGATCCACAAGGAAATGCTACAACTGGTGTAGGAATTGAAAAATCTGATTATGATAAAAGTATGTATGAACTTTTAAAAGGAGATGCCGAAATCGGCGACGTCATTATCAAAACGAAATTTAAAAATTTATATATTATTCCAGCTACAATTAATTTAGCTGGTGTTGATTTTGAATTGATAGAAAAACATAACCAAGATTCTACCTTTGTAAAGGGTAGTCAATTAAAAAAACATTTAGATGAAGTAAAAGATCAATTTGACTATATCATTATTGATTGCCCACCATCCTTAGGTGTTTTAACAACAAATGCTTTAACAGCAGCAAATTCTGTTATTATTCCAATTCAATGTGAATTCTTTGCTTTGGAAGGGGTTATGCAGTTATTAAATACGATTATTTTAGCACAAAAAAATATCAATCCAACATTAGGAATAGAAGGCGTTTTACTTACTATGTTAGATTGCAGAACTAATTTAGGATTAGAAGTAGTGGAAGATATTAAAAGTTATTTTAAAGAAAGTGTTTATGATACTATTATTCCAAGACTTATTAAATTAGCAGAAGCACCAAGTCATGGAAAACCAATTATAGCTTATGCACCAGATCATATAGGAGCAGAAGCTTATCTTAATTTAGCAAAGGAAGTGATTGCAAGAAATGGAAACTAAAAAAAGAGCACTAGGTAGAGGTTTAGAAGAATTATTTAACAATGAAAATTTAGATTTAAATAGTTTTGAAAAACAAGTTTATGAAACTGCAACACATGAGGAAATTATTGAAATTTCCCTAAAAGAATTAAGACCAAATCCATATCAACCTAGAAAAGTATTTGATGAGGAAGCTTTAAAAGAATTGGCTTCTTCTATTAAAGAACATGGCGTTTTTCAACCAATTATTGTAAAAAGAAGTATTAAGGGTTATGAAATTATAGCAGGTGAAAGAAGGTACCGTGCTTCTCAATTAGCCGGAAAAGAAACTATTCCAGCTATTGTGCGTGAATTAACAGATGAAACAATGATGGAAATTGCCCTACTAGAAAATTTACAAAGAGAAAATTTAACTGCTATAGAAGAAGCATATGCTTATAAAAATATGTTAGAAAAATTGGGCTTAACACAAGAAGAATTAGCTACTAAAGTGGGAAAAAGTAGAAGTCATATTACTAATATTTTAGGGTTAATTCGTCTACCAAAAGAAGTTCAATCAATGATTGCAAAACAAGAAATATCTATGGGACATGCCAGAATTTTGAGTAAATTAAATGATGAAGGAAAAATAAAAGATTTAGCAAATCGTATTACCAATGAAAAGTTGTCGGTTCGTGAGGTAGAAGAGTTATCTAACGAAAATCATTTAGAAAGAAAAGTTAAGATAGAACGTAAACCAAAAGAATCTACACAAGATTATAAATATGTAGAAGAAATATTAAGAGATAAGTTGGATACAAAGGTAAAAATTAAAGATAAAAAGATAGAAATATCATTCACTAGCATAGCAGATTTAAATCGAATAATTGAAATAATCAACGAAAGAAATTAGGTGAGGATATGCTTGAAAAAATTTTGTCAAAAGAGGTTATAGCGCCAATTGTGATAGCTGTTAGCTTTTTTGTTATCTATAAAATTCTTAGTAGAATTGTGAAAAAGATTGCCGCTATTAAAATGGGACATGTAAATGATAAACGAAAAAAAACAATCATTAGTTTAATTAATAATATTATTAAATACACTTTTTTACTTTTAGCCATTTTAATGATATTAAATATTTACAGTATTAATACCAGCGCTATTGTTGCATCTTTTGGGGCTGTTAGTTTAGTGGCAGGACTTGCTTTACAAGATACTTTAAAAGATTTTTTATCAGGTCTTTCTATTATTTTTGAAAATCAATATGCGATAGGAGACACAGTAACGATAGGTGGTTTTAAAGGAGAAGTCATCTCATTAGGATTAAAATCTACCAGAATTAAAGCTTATACAGGAGAAGTTAAAATTATTTCTAACAGAAATATTTGTGAAGTAATCAATCATACGATTGCCTTTTCCTTAGCACAAGTAGATGTTCAGGTTTCTTATGAAGATGATATAAAGAAAGTAAAAAAGGTTTTAGATGAACTATGTATTAGATTAAGCAAAGAATTACCAGACTTAAAAGAAGATATTAAGTGCTTAGGTATTAATTCACTAGATGAATCTGGTATTACGTTTAGAGTAGAAGCTAAAACAAACCCCTTAAAACATTATGGAATCGAAAGAATACTATATAAAGAAATTAAATTAGAACTGGATAAGAATGGAATTACAATTCCATATCAACAGGTGGTGATTAGAAATGCCTGAATATCAATTAGGAAGTATTGTAATTATGAAAAAACAGCACCCTTGTGGTACAAATCAATGGGAAATTACCAGAATTGGTGCGGATATTAAAATTAAATGTTTAAATTGTGGTAGGACTATTATGTTACCTAGAATAGAATTTAACAAAAAATTAAAAAAAGTAGTGAAGTAGGAGGAAATATGGCAAAGAAGAAAAAAACAAAGAAATATGGACCCGTCTTTATTATTTTTATTATCTTAGCGATTTTATCAATTTTAAGTCTTCTATTTTCTGTACTTAATATAGAAGCTTATAAAACAGTCATCGCTAATAATACATTGGAATCACAATTAGTGACTGTAAGAAATATTATTAGTATTGATGGTATTCAATATTTATTTGGTAATATAGTAAATAATTTTAAAAACTTTGAACCATTAGTTCTATTTATTATATTTTTATTAGGGTTAGGTATTTGTGAAAGAAGTGGTTTAATAGATGCCATTATTTCTCCATTTAAAAAGATAAAAATAAATGTTGTTATTTTTATTACCTTATTTTTAGGAATTATTGCTTCTTTCTTTGGTGATATTAGTTATATTGTTTTAATTCCACTTACTGGTGTCATTTATAAATATTTAGATAAAAATCCAACTTTAGGTATTTTAACCGCTTTTATTGGTATTACAATTGGATATGGAACTGGAATTATCTTTAACTATAATGATCATTTAATTGGTACTTTAACACAAGCATCCGCAACGTTAGAGGTAGATAAAAATTATAAGTTTAGTTTACTTTCAAATTTATATATTATGTGGTTTTCTACTTTGTTAATTACTTGTTTAGGAAGTATTTTTATTAATAAGTTTTTAGCACCAAAAATAAATAAAAAATATGAATATGAAAAAGAAGAACTGGTAATAGATAAGAATGCTAAAAAAGTTAGTATGATTGCTTTTTTTGTAACTGTATTATTTATTCTTTATTTTATATTACCAATTAATTTACCTTTTTCAGGTATTCTTTTAGACAAAAATTCTACTAGATATATTGATCAATTGTTTGGAAGTAATTCCCCATTTGGAAATGGAATTATTGTTATTATTAGTTCTGTTTTCACACTTTGTGGCTTTATTTATGGTAAAAAATCTGGAAATATTAAAAATAGTCATGATTTTAGTTTAGGTTTATCAAAGAGTTTTGAAAATTTAGGATTTTTATTTGTATTATTATTTTTTGCTTCTCAGATACCAGCTATAGTAGAATGGACAAATTTAGGTACTGTTATTGGAGCTAGATTAATAGAATTTATAGGAAGTTTACAATTATCGGGTATTTTACTAATTGTATTGTTTATTTTGATTACTATTATTATCAGTATATTAATACCAGATACACTAACAAAATGGGAGTTGATGTCTCCTACAATTGTTCCTTTATTTATGCAAGCAAATATTACACCAAATTTTGTTAATTTTATTTTTAAAGTAGCGGATAGCATTGGTAAATGTTTCAGTCCATTGTTTGTTTATTTTATTGTAACATTAGCTTTTCTAGAAAAGTATCGAGATAAAGACAGTGAGAGATATCAAATTAGTTATTTTGGAACTTATAAAATTATTTTACCAGTAATGCTTGTAATGGCTATTATTTGGATACTAATTATTGTTTTCTGGTATTTAATAGGATTCCCAATTGGAGTTGGAAACTATTCGACATTGTAATAGATGAAAAATGTATTAAAATTTAAATAAGAGATTTAGGAGAAATTAGTTTTATGTTAATGTCAGCTATTTTATCTGCAATTTGCATTTATTTTCAGTATATAGAATTTGAAAAAAAAGGTTTCATAGGAGGTTTTTTTGTAAAAATAATTTTTCTTGTGTTAAATTTATTTTTAATAGGAAAGATAAAGACTTTAGCTTTATTTGTTTGGCTTGTATATATAGTTAAAATATTAATTTTATGTTTTATTGAATATGCAATGTATAATAGAACAAGAAATATGATGTCATGGATCATCTCTTGTTTTATTATAGAACTTATTATTGAAATAGTATTAAGGTTTATTTAACTAAATAAATTTTAATATAAATCAAATTCTGAATCACAAAATTAGACTTTATGGTCTTTTTTTTGTTAACTTTTTACTTATTTCATATGTAACATTTGTTTTTTCATTTACTTTTATATCAAATAAATCATATATATTTTTACAATCAGAACCATTTTTAACAAAATGCAAATAAATACTTTTAAAAAGTTTCATTAATTCTTTTTTATTAGCTATTTTTAATCTCTCTTTTTCATAATTTACTATTTTATAAGCATCTGGATCTATTAAAATAATTTTATCCTTTGTTAATATTGTATTTTCGTATTTAACATCATTTACTTTAATTTTATTTTTTGTTAATTCATCAAATAGTTGTTCAATATGATTCATGTTTTCAAGCGTATAATCAACCTCTTTGTCAAAAATATTAATTTTTTCTTTTGTATAATATTTTGCAATATAACCACTTATTTGTAATAAATCGTCATCTTTATATAGAAGGTCTAATATTTTTATCATATTTTCACTAGCTAATTGCTCCAGTACTACAAAAACATCATTATCTAATTTATATTTATCACTTGTATAAGCAAAATATTTTTTGTAAATAGAGTCACCTATTTTATAAATGTTAGCTGTGCCCCCATATCCTATACATAGAAGTTCCTCAAAATTTAAAATCTTTATTAACTTGTCTTTTGTATATAATTGCATTGTAATCACCTTTAAAATTTTGCTTATTATACTATAAAAATTATTGATATACAAATTTTTCTTGCTCTCAATAAAAAAGTATTTTATAATAGTCAAACAAGGGGGAAAATTTTGATGGATGATATTGTACTTGCACAACAAATAGTCGCAAATCGTTATAGAAATATAAAAAAAGATATTTATCATGATACTTCATTTATATTTGCTGCTACAAATGAAAAGATAAATTTATATTCTTCATTTTATCAAAATAAAAGTAAGATTTTATCAGTAATTGGCTCTGGTGACCAAATGTTAAATATGATATTATCTGGTTGTAAGCAAATCGATGGATTTGATATTAGTCGATTTCCAAAATATTTTTTAGAATTAAAAAAATCAGGAATTTTATCTTTATCTAGAGATGATTATATTAATTTTTTCTTTGATATTGATTGCCATAAAAATGAACTATATGATGATATGTATTTTGAGATGCGTAATTATTTAAAACAAGAAGATAGAAATTTTTGGGATGGATTAATCAACTTTTATGATTGGTCAGAAATTAATGAATCTACTTTGTTTTCTTCTCAGACGGTAGTATTAGATAAAATTATTGAATACAATCCATATTTGCAAAAAGAAAATTATTTAAAATTAAAAGAATTAATATTAAATATAAAAGGTCAATATTATACTGGTAATATTCAATTATTATCTTCTAAGCTTAATTATCAATATGATTTTATTCATCTTTCTAGTATTATATATTATGTAAATCAGTATAAAAAACTACTTTTAAATTTACCGCTTGGAGATAATGGAATGGCATTAACCTATTTATATCAAGTTACGCAAGAACTTATAGAAGGATATTTAGAATGTCAAATTATTCCTTTTCATCAAGAAAATGTGAAAGAAGGGGTTATGGTTTATAAAAAATAAGTTATTTTAAAATAAATTAGTATGTTTTAGAAGATTTGATGATTAGTATAATTTAGCATTTACTATAATTATTAAAAATGAAACAAAATACATAGAAGAATGGATTTTATTTTAAAAAATTTATTTTATTGTTATAATAGCTATATATAAATTTGTGCTAGTGAAAGGGATGAAATTCATGTACTTAGTGTTAGATGGTATTATTTCTGATGAATTGGAAGATTTTTTATTAAGTCAGGAAGAAATTAAGAAAGTTGAAATTAATAGAGGCAAAATTGGAAACAAAATTCATGTGGAATATGATACTAGCACTTCTCCAGTTATTATTATGAAATATATCGCATTGTTTGAAGAATATGAATGTTCAGAATTACTGGAGTTTGATAAAGGATTACACTGCAAAACAAGAAAAATAAAATATACAATTGAAAGTGTATGTTGTGAATATTGTTACAAGTCATTTGTAATGAAATTATTTGAAAATAAATATATTAATACATTCAAATCTAATTTTGATTTTGATAGATTTACATCTATTATAATTGAGTTAGAATATACAAATTATAGTGAAGATGAAATAGTAGAGATAATCAAAAAAAATATATAGAGTAATATTTAATAAAATGTATAGATAAATTTATTTAAATGAAAAATGTAATTTATTTTTAAATTTATCTTATACCTATTAAAAATTCATAACAAATGATATATATGGGGGTAATTATGGAACTAAAATATCAAATTCAAAAAACAGAATATGACTATTTAATTTATTTGTTATTAATAAAAATTATTGGATTTCTTCAATTAAATGAAAATTATGTTGATAAACAAAAAATAGACGAAGTTATTGAACAATTAAATTTCATCTATTCTGGATTGTACATGTTTGATCAATCAAATATTATTAGTTTAGGGAAAAAAGTTATTGAAGATAGCTTTCCCATTATTTTAGAACAAATGAAAAATTCTATTATAAGTCCAGAGATTATTTTATCAAAAGATAAATTCAATCAAATAGATGATAATTTAAAAAATGATAAAAAAAATTTTCATTTTCAAAACCGTGGAGATTTGTTAAGTGACTATGCTAATGGTAGATACTATCGCTTTTTTCGAAATATTCAAGGAATTGTTGATCAATATAGTAGTAGTAGAACGGATATATGTGCTGGTGAAACAATATATCATTCTTTTGCAAGATTTTATACAGAAGGAGTAAATGAATATTTTAAATATTTTGAAGAAATGAGTCGACATAATTTAATAAATTTTCAAAACCAAAGTCAAGAAAATGGTTTTTGTGATTGCAGACCATGTTATTATTGGTATTTAGATTCAAAACAAGATTTATATTACTTTAATAAATTAATAAAAACAAAAAATATAAAGTTAAATCATATTGAGGGAAATGAACATGGACCATCTGCATTAAGTTTAATTATTACAAAAATTGAAACTAATGTTAATTATGATAGAAGAAAACATAGAAATATTACATTAGATGATAATTTTAGAGAAATCTTATTCCAGACTTTATTCAATATAGTTAAATCTAACTATTCTATATCATTTGACGCTGAGGAATTAATGAAACTATTTAAAAAATATCAAGATGAGCATTATGTAAAACAGATAATGCAATATATTATTAGTGACGAGGGGATAAAAAAACAAAGAGAGAATAATAAATATCCAATTGTAAAGGGTGGATATCTTACTTCTACTACTGAATTAGAATTAAATAATGAATTAGATTCCGTAATTACATTCACCAAAAAACTACTTATCAAGAGATAAGTAGTTTTAAAAATGATTGGTTCAAGCAAATGCACATTTCTGTTGTTACATAATCTATCATTTGCATTCTTTAAAAAATTAATATATACTAACACTAGGAGGGTTTTTATGAAAAATAACAAACAGGAAATTATTTTATCACAGGAGGTAGCTTCTGTAGATAAGTTTTGGGATATGATCAAAAAAACATCTTTCCTCTATGCATTTATTTAGATGAAAAACAAAGACAAGAATACATTGAGAAAGGTAAAATAGGAAATGTTGATTTAGTAAATGAATTGTATTCTACCTTATGTTTAGAAAAATATTTGTTTTTATCTGGACATGAATTAAGAGAAAAAATTGAATCAGGTGAAGTTTATGTAAATCGCTTCTTAGATGATTCAAAAAAGGTAAAAAATGTTAGATTTATTGCTCCAGCATTTGGGTATGACCTTGACACTCCTAAAGTAGTTTTTAGAAAAACACCAAGGTTATTTTTTAGAAAGATGGATCACTTTTCCCTTGATTCTAAATATAATGGTGAGGAAATATTTAGTTTATGTATTCAAACTGCAGAAGCAGACGAAAAGCAAAAAAGTTTTGTTAAGATTAAACAACAATCAAAAATGTCATAATAATTCCATTATACAAGTAAGAGGTTGTTTGAAACTTCTTCTTTACGAAATCATATTAAGAATATGTTACCCTTATTTTTAATAGATAAAATTTACTTATCAATCAATCATATTTTGAAAAATTGATTGGGAATCTGCGTATTAATAACTAATTTATTTGCTATATGATGATTGTATTTTAAAAATCTGTATTAGTTAGAGAATTTTGAAGAAACAAAATGTTACAGTTTTAATTAATCCTTTTTGCTGATGAATAGTTTTATAATTTTTAGAAATTTTTTCATAATTATAAAAATTATAATAATTTAAATGAAGGGGAAAGTATATGACATATGAGACAAAAGAATATACAATTTACTACAATGAATGTGATAGTGTATATATTAAAGGACTAGTTTTTTATTTTGAAAAAGAGAAGAAAAAAATATTTGATTTTTTTGAAATTAAATCATTGGATAAAAAGCTTGTGATAAAATTATATGATAATTTAGATAAATACATTGAATATAGGAACGGTAATTTAGCAGAATCATCTGTTGGAAATATGGATGTAGATGACAATAATTATTATATTCATATACTTTCTTACAAAGAATTTGTTAAAAGAAAAGGACATATGAATCAAACTTTAACAAATTTTTATAAGTTGTTGATGCATGAGTTTGTTCATGTTTGTCACGAACAAACGGGAAAATATCATGACTCATTGATATGGGTAAAAGAAGGAATTGCAATTTTTCTTTCTAATCAATATGATGGCTATACAGAAAAGATGGATCATTGTAATTTACAAAATTTACTAAATGATAACAGGACTTGGTATATAAATTATTATACTTTAATAAAACATGCATATTGTATGAATGGAATTTCATATTTAAAAATGTTATCTTTAAATCCTTCTTTTGCCTTAGACCAAACTCCACTTATTTATAAAAATTGTATGAATAAGTTTCAAAAATAAAACTATTGAGCTAATAAAATTATAGTTTTATGCTTAAATAATAAAAAAATAAATTGTTAATTGCTATGAATTATAATAGGAGGATTTTTTATTGATATAACGCCAAATTTAATATAAAAGCACCACCTGAGCATTTAGGAAAAGTTAGAAGTGCATATTTGTCTATTCTTGATGAAAATAATCTTATTTATATTAATGGAATGTAACCGATTGAAAATATATTTGGTGAAGTTATTGAAAAAATAGAGGAGTTTAGAAAAAATGCAAGAGGAATTTAACATCTTATTAGAAAAATTGAAAAAATGTGAAATTTGCAAAGAGAGATTTGGATTTCAACCACATCCTATATTTTTAGGAAATGTCAATTCAAAAATAGTTCAAATTAGTCAAGCACCATCTGCAACTGTTCATGAAACATTAAAGCCTTTTACAGATCAAAGTGGGAAAAAATTAAAATATGAATGGTATCAAGTTGATGATGATACTTTTTATAATTCGGATAATTTTTATATTGCAGCGCTTGCACATTGCTATCCTGGAAAAGATAAAAATGGTAATGATAGAGTACCACCAAGAGTTTGTTTTGAAACATGAATAAAAAGAGAACTGGAATATATTAATAATAAGATTTATATAATAATTGGTGCGAAATCAGCAAATGTATTTTTCCCAAATGAAAAGTTTAATGAATTAATTTTCAAGAATAATTATATAAATAATAAATTAGCAATTGTGCTACCTCACCCCTCACCACTTAACATAAAATGGTTCAAAGATCATCCAGAATTTATGGAAAAAAGAATTTTTGAAATAAGAAAAATAATAAATGAAGTATTAAAAAAAGAATAAATTTAAATCAGTATGTTTTTATTATGTTCTGATAATAAAGCAATAAAAAATTTAAATTTTATGTCCATGAATTATGAAAGTATTTGAATAAGTAGAACGGAATTAAAAAAATGAATTTCAAAATTTATTTAATTTGAATCATTTCATAAACAAAATATATTATTTTGGTTTTCTGTTAAGTTCTCTTGAAACTGAGATTTTTATGGATTGAAAATGCGTAATAAGTGATGTATTATATATAATTTATTAGAACAAAGCAATTATGATTCAAATGAAAATAATATGTAATAATGTAAAAGAAAGTATTATTAAAGTAACTTTCTTGTTTTATCGTATATAAAATGATAAAATACAAATAATTAAAGGGATGATTTATTATGTTTAAATTAGTGTCAAAATATACACCTAATGGTGATCAACCGGAAGCAATAGATAAGTTAGTTAAAGGAATAGAAAATGGTGACAAATACCAAGTTTTGCTAGGAGCAACGGGAACTGGAAAAACTTTTACAATCGCAAATGTTATTGCAAAAGTAAATAAACCAACGTTAGTTCTAGCTCATAACAAAACATTAGCTGGACAATTATACTCAGAATTAAAAGAGTTGTTTCCTGAAAACAAAGTGGAGTATTTTGTATCCTATTATGACTATTATCAACCAGAAGCATATGTTGCCTCTTCTGATACATACATAGAAAAAGATGCTTCTATCAATGAAGAAATAGATGAACTTAGACATGCAGCAACCAGTGCTTTATTAACTAGGGAAGATACAATAGTAGTTGCGAGTGTATCTTGTATTTATGGAATTGGAGAAGTAGATGATTACCGAAACATGATGTTAACATTAAATGTCGGAGATACCATTCCAAGAGAAGAAGTAATGTTAAAATTAATTAATATGTTTTATGAAAGAAATAATTTGGATTTAAAAAGAGGTACTTTTAGGGCTAGAGGTGATATTCTAGAAATTATGCCTGTAAATGAACACGGAAAATGTATTCGAATTGATTATTTTGATGATGAAATTGAATCTATTTATGAGGTCGATACTGTTACTGGTAGTATTTTGAATAGTAAGAATTCTATTTCTTTATTTGCTGCTTCTCACTTTGTTGTAAATGAAGAAAAAATAAAAAAGGCGATATTTAATATTCGTGAAGAATTAAAAGAAAGATTAGAATATTTTAAAAAAGAAAACAAATTATTAGAGTATCAAAGATTAATGGAAAGAACCAATTATGATTTAGAAATGTTGAGTGAGACAGGTAGTTGTAGAGGCGTAGAAAATTATTCTAGACATTTAGCTTTAAAACCTGCTGGAGCAACACCAACTACTTTAATTGACTTTTTTCCAAAAGATTTTTTAATGGTAATTGATGAATCGCATGTGACAATTCCACAAATTAGAGGAATGTATAATGGAGATCAAGCTCGAAAACAAGTATTAGTAGACTATGGATTTCGTTTGCCAAGCGCTAAAGATAATAGACCTTTAAAATTCAATGAGTTTGAAAATAAAATTAATCAGGTGGTTTGTGTATCCGCAACTCCAGGTGATTATGAATTAGGATTAGCTAGTCAAGTAGTAGAGCAAATTATTCGTCCAACTGGATTATTGGATCCTGAAATAGAAGTTAAACCTACTAAAAATCAAATAGACGATTTGGTTAGTCAAATCAATAAAAGAATTGAAAAAGATGAAAGAGTACTAATCACCACTTTAACAATAAGGATGGCAGAAGAATTAACCGATTATCTAAAAAAATTAGATATCAAGGTTGCTTATCTACATAGTGAAATTAAAACATTAGAAAGAATGCAAATTATAAGAGATTTAAGATTAGGAAAATATAATGTAGTTGTTGGAATTAATTTACTTAGAGAAGGAATTGATATCCCAGAAGTTAGTTTAATTGCAATTATGGATGCAGATAAACAAGGATTTTTAAGAAGTGATAGAAGTTTAATTCAAACAATTGGTAGAGCAGCAAGAAATGCTAATGGTCATGTTATTATGTATGCCGATAAAATTAGTGAAGCAATGGATATTGCAATCAAAGAAACAGCAAGAAGAAGAAAAATTCAAGAAGAGTACAATAGCGTTCATCATATTATACCAACTACAATTAAAAAAGAAATTAGAGATTTAATTAGCAATAATAAAGAATTAGAAAATAAAACAGATAAAAAATTAACAAGGAGAGAAAAAGAAGAACTTGCTATTAAATTAGAAAAAGAAATGAAAGAAGCAGCTCGTAATTTAGATTTTGAAAGGGCAACAGAACTTAGAGATGCTTTATTTGAACTAAAAAGTGAGATTTCATCACATAAATAACTGGCTTGTGATATAATGAAAATAGGGAGGAAAATAAAATGAATGCAATACTATTTCAATTAGGACCAATTACGATTTATTGGTATACAGTTATGATTTTAATTGCTTTTTTGTTAGGCGGTACTTTAGCTATTCACGAAGCAAAAAAATGGAAAATACCAGAAGATTTTATGATCAATTTATTTTTCTATTTAATACCAGTCTCTATTATTGGAGCAAGACTATACTATGTATTATTTAATTTAGATTATTATTCTGTAAATCCTATCTCTATTTTTAAAATATGGGAAGGTGGGCTTGCTATTCATGGAGGATTAATAACTGGGCTCTTATTTACTTTAATTTACTGTAAAAAATATAAAGTAAATTGGGTAAGATTATTAGATATTTTAGTAGTTAGTGTAGCACTTGGACAGGCAATTGGAAGATGGGGTAATTTCTTTAATGGCGAAGCTCATGGTGGAATTACCACTATAGAAGCTCTAAAAGCATGGCATTTACCTAATTTTATTATTGAAGGAATGCATATTGGTGGAAATTACTATGTTCCAACATTTTTAATCGAATCTATTTTTTGTTTTATTCTATTTATTGTTTTATTCATCATTAGAAGCAATAAATATACTAAATTAGGCCAAACAACATGTTTATATCTTATGTTATATGCTGTTGAAAGATTTATTGTAGAAGGTTTTAGAACAGACAGTTTAATGCTTGGAAACATTAGAATTGCGCAATTAATATCGGTCTTAATGTTTATTTTAGGTTTGATTTTCTTTTTAAAACTACGTAAAGGCTCTATTTTTTCTAACAAATATAATGACATCAATAATACAAATGAATCCCATTTTTGATTGTATTGTAATAGGAGGAGGTATTGCTGGTACTACTGCTTCTATTTATTTAAAAAGAGCTGGACTTAAGATATTATTGTTAGAAAAAAAAGCAATTGGTGGTCAAATTATAAATACTTCTGAAATAGAAAATTATCCAACGATTTTATCTACAGATGGTTTTACTTTTTCCAATCATTTAAAAAAGCAATTGGAAAATTTAAATATACAAATTCAATATGAAGAAGTAATCGATATAAAAAATAACGAAATAAAAGAAGTTATAACTAATAAAAACACTTATTTTACTAAAAATATTATTATTGCAACAGGAAGAATACCAAGAAAATTACAAATAGAACATGCTGATCAATTACTAGGAAAAGGAATTAGTTATTGCGCTACTTGTGATGGCTTTTTCTACAAAAATAAAGATGTAGCAGTTTTAGGTGGAGGAAATAGTTCTTTAGAAGCGGCTATCTATTTATCTAGATTATGTCATCAAGTGACTATTATTAATCGTAGTGATAAATTAAGAGCAGATCAAGAACTAATTCAAGAAGTAAATCAGTTAGAAAATGTTAAAATCATATATAATGAAAATATTCAATCTTTAGAAAGTCGAGAAGGATATTTATCTAAAATAATTCTAAATAATGAAGAATTAAAGGTAGAAGGTTTATTTGTTTATATTGGACTAGTTCCAACATTACCTTTTATAAGTCATTTGAATTTAAATTTAGAAGATGGGTATATAAAGGTAGACTCTAAGATGAAAACAAATTTAGTTGGAATTTATGCATGTGGAGATATTATAAAAAAAGATTTATACCAAATTATAACAGCTTCCAGTGAAGGCGCTATTGCAGCTAGTAATATTAAATAGCCAGTGAAAAACACTAGTTTTGTTTGACTTTGCACATGTTGTATGTTAACATAATGCGTAGGAAGTGGCAAAATCGCCATTATATCAGATATATAAATGCTTAAGAGGCGATTAATTATTTTAATTGCCTCTTTTTGTTAAAAAATAAAAATTTTTAGTAAGATAAATTCAAATATTAACAAAAAAATCATTAAATGAAAGGAATAACTGATAGTTAATTTAGAAAGGGTAGAATAATATGAAGAAAAAAGATATCAATTATTATAGAATATGTGATTTATTTAGAAAAGTTATTACTTCGTTAGTTTGTATTGAATATAAAATATCTAATGAATCAATAAAGGAAGAAATTAAACCAATTTTGGAGGATTTTGTTAATCAATATGAATTATATTCTGTAAAATCAAATTCTAATTTAATAGGATTTAAATACAGTGAAAAACAAATAACTGAATTTGCTAATAATTTATATGATAATATTGATGTATTTAATTTTGCAGAAGATTTGGAATTTGGATTTTCTGAACTGGTTAAATATATTATGCTAGAAAGGGAGAAAAAAAATGAGTGCTAGAGAAACTGAGGGTGGAACATGGATTAATGTAAATAGTAAAGATGAAAAAGCACATGTTAATATTTACGATAAAGATCCAAGAGATGAACATAATACTTCAATACATGTGAATATAAATTATGAAGAAGAAACTTTTAATATTACTGAAAAAGATGATGGCAAAAAAACAACCACTGACTGCAGTTGTTTCTTAACAACTGCTTGTATGAAACACTTTCATAAACAATTTGATGATAATTGTTATGAACTTAAAGTCCTTAGATGGTTTAGAGATAAATTTGTGTCTAAAGAAGACATAGAACATTATTATGAAATAGCTCCAATAATAGTAGAAAATATAAATAGATTTGATAATTGTAATGAATTATATAATGGAATTTATGAAAATGTAATTTTATTATGTGTAAAAGCAATAGAAAATAATGAATATGATTTAGCGTACAATATTTATAAAAATAGTATTTTAAATTTGGAAGAAGAATATGCAAGACCAGCATTAGAACAAAAACTAGTTAAAGTTTTAAGAAATAGAATAAAGAATATTAATAATTAAAATCTTTATGTTGTTTAAAGATTTTAATTATTATATAATAAGTGTGGATTTTAGTTATGGAGGATATATGAAAAAAGATATTGATCAAATTTTTGAAGAATATAAAAAAAGAAAAAAAGAAATTATTGAACAAAATTTACCTATAACAGGTATAGAAGATGCAAAGAAAGTTTATCCTAAAACTAAAAAATTATTAAAAATAATTACATTTTTATCAGGTGAAAATATAGAATGGTTAAAAGGCAAGGATGTTAGTGTTCCATCTGATAGAACAGTCATTTTTGCTAATACACATAGATTTAAACCTGACTTTGAAAAAATAACTATTGTGACTGATAGACCATCTTTTGTTATTGCAAGTGATTTTAGAAATTCATATGGAACTATTAGTGGATGGTATTTTAATACAAGACCAACAATTTTTGTTGACCCATATTCAAAAGAGGATAAACATTATTCATATGAATTAATGAAAAGATATCTAAATTTGGGATTAGATTGTACAATATTTCCTGAAGCTGTTTGGAATTTATCCGAAAACGAAATTATTTTAGATACATTTTTTGGTAGTGTAAATGCAGCTTTAGAAACTAATTCTCTTATAATTTGTACTGCAATTGAAAGATATGGTAAAAAATATATAATTAACAGAAGTGAACCAATTGATTTAAGTTTAATTGTGAAAAAAAATACAGATATTTCATTTGGAAAACTTGATAAAAATGATGAAAAGCAGAAAAAAATTATTAATAAAATATTAAATGATTGCAACATTGCTATGAGAGATTGTATGGCAACATTACTTTTTGAAATTTGGGAAGATATAGCAAAAAAAGATGGTGTCACTAAAAGACAATTAATTCCTAATAATTATTGGGACAGCTTTGTAAACAATTTAACGGAAGAATGGCCTGGATACAAAATGAGTGATAATGATGAGCAGAAATTTCAAAATAAATTTCGTATTGAGCAACAACAAGTAGAAAGAGATATGGAAAAATTAAAACACAACATTAATGATAAAAATATGTTTATGATTGCTTCTAATGACAGATTTTTGAATTATATGAGATTGAAAGACGAAATTTCTGAAATAGAAGAAATAGTATCAAAAAGAAAGAGAAAGTGATTATATGAGTAATTTACAACTTCCGTTATGTTCTGTTTTATTAAGCTTGATATTATTAATTTTATATTATTCAAAAGATAATATAAACAATACGGAAACTAAGATTTTTGGTAATATTTTAATGACACAATTTATTGGCTCATTAGCTGAATTTATTATTTATCTTTTGGCATATGTTTTTTACAATGAACTAATTATAATATTTCTAAATAATATAGTATGTATATCATATTGTATATGGTCTTTTCTATTTTGTATATATATCTATTATATATCTCTTGATAATACAAAAGGGTATATCAATAGTATTAAAAAAGCTATGATTGCTAATGTTATTGTATTTATATTAATTATAATTTCACCTATTGTATTGATTAATGAAGATGGTATGATGTATTCATCTGGTTTAAAACCAACAATAACATATATATATTGTTTAATTTGGTTTGTTCTAGCTATTATAGTTTGGTTCTGTAATATTAAAAATTTTAAAAATATAAAATATGCTCCTTTATATTTCTTTTATGGTGTAGCAGTATTAATATTTATAATAAGAGTGGTAGATCCAAGTATATTAATAATATCGTTAGCACTAACTCTTATTAATTTAGTAATGTATCATACAATAGAAAACCCAGATATTAAAATGTTAAGAGAATTCCATAAACAAAGAGAATTAGCGAATGAATCTAATCAAGAAAAAACATCATTCTTATTTAATATGTCTAATCAAATTAAAGAACCAATTTTAGCCATTTCAAATATCAGTGGAGAAGCATTACTGGAAGATAATATGGAAGAAGTAAAAGAAGATTTAAGAAGAATAAAATCTTCATCAAATGAATTATTACAATTAGTAAATGATGTATTAGATATTTCAGATATAGAAAAAAGGAAAATAGGTATTAGAGAAGTTAAATATAATGTTTATCATTTATTTGAAGTATTAAATAAAAACTTTAGTAAAAATGTAAGTAAAAAAATAGAATATCGTTTTCATTTTGATAAAAGTATTCCAGAATATTTATATGGAGATTCTATCCGTATTAAACAAGTAATGAATATTTTATTAGAAAATGCTTTGGAATATACCAACGAAGGATTTATAGAAGTAAATGTTAATTATGTTATAAAACATGATGTATGTAGATTAATTATTACAGTAGAAGATTCAGGACTAGGAATGAGTGTTGATGAAATAAAACATTTATTTGATAAAGAAAAAATATATAGTGATGAATTATTAAAAGAAGTAGATGATACTAAAAATAATTTAGGTGTATTAAAATCAATTATTAATTTAATGAATGGTAATATACTAGTAAATAGTGAAATAGGAAAAGGAAGTAAATTTACTATTATAATTGATCAAAAAATAAAAGAAGAAAAAACAAAAATAATTGAAACAGTAGAACAATATGAAGAGATGTATGAAAATAAAGAAAAAATATTGTTAGTAATCAATCATAAAGAACTTAGCAAAAAAATAAATAAGATGTTTAAAAAAGATACTTATGAAATAGAAGAAGTAACTGGTGGACAAGCTTGTTTAGAAAAAATAAGAAAAAATGAAAAATTTGATTTAATTATAATGGAAGAAGATTTAGAAAAATTAAGTAGTGAAGATACCTTAATAAAATTAAAAGATACATCTGGTTATAAAATACCAGTAATCTTAATTAGCAATAACAAAGGATTTGGAGCTAAAGAAATGTATCAAGAAAAAGGATTTAAAGATGTATTATTTTTACCACTTAAAAAAGAAGAAGTTTTAAAACAAGTAGAAGAATATATTAAAGATTAAAATATATTCTTTTTTGTTGTAATTTACAACTTATTATATAAATGTTATAATACTTTACGAAAGAGATGATGTTATGAGTTTACAAGCAGGTATAGTAGGTTTACCAAATGTCGGTAAATCAACATTATTTAATGCCATTACAAAGAAAAATATTTTAGCAGCAAATTATCCATTTGCGACAATTGATCCAAATGTAGGAATTGTTACAGTTCCAGATAAAAGACTAGAATTTTTAGAAAATTTATATTTACCTAAAAGCTTAGTGCCAACAACTTATGAATTTACAGATATTGCAGGTTTAGTAAAAGGTGCTTCTAATGGGGAAGGACTTGGAAATAAGTTTTTAAGTCATATAAGAGAAGTAGACGCTATTGTAGAAGTAGTAAGATGTTTTCAGGATACGAACATTATTCATGTAGAGGGCAATGTAGATCCTGTTAGGGATATTGAAATCATTAATGTAGAGTTGATGCTATCTGACCTAGAAATTGTAGAAAACAGAATGAACAAAATAGGAAAAAAAGCAGCTATGACAAAAGATAAAGAAGCAGCTTTGGAAGTAGAAGTTTTAAATAAAATAAAAGATTCATTAGAAAAAAATATTCCTCTAAGAAGAGTAGGATTTACGGAAGCGGAAGAAAAAATTATTAAAAATTTTCATTTTTTAACAATAAAACCAATTATTTATATGGCTAATGTTAGTGAAGAAGATTTGTTAACAGATGGTAATGAATATGTTGAAAAAGTCAAAGAATATGCTAAAGGTGAAAATGCAGAGGTTGTAGTAGTATCAGCAAAAATTGAAAGTGAATTAGTAGAATTAAGTGATGAAGATAAAATAGAATTTCTACAAGATTTAGGAATTAAAGAGAGTGGATTGGATAAATTGATTAAAGCTACATATGATTTATTAGGCCTTGCTACATATTTTACAGCAGGTAGTGATGAATGTAGAGCTTGGACCTTTAAGAAAGGAATGAAAGCGCCTGAATGTGCAGGTATTATCCACAGTGATTTTGAACGCGGGTTTATTAAGGCAGAAATTATGAGTTACGAAGATTTAGAAAAATATGGTTCGGAAGTAAAAGTAAAAGAAGCTGGAAGAATGCGTTTAGAAGGAAAAGAATATATTATGCAAGATGGAGATATCTGTCATTTTAGATTTAATGTATGATAAGAGAATTTTTTCTTGATGAAGTAGTTGGTATACCATTTCACTTATTTGGTATCATTCATTTTGGGTGTTTAGCAATTTTAATTTTTCTGTTGATAGCTATTTATAGAAACAGAAATAAAATTAAACAAATAAAAAATAAAAAGAAAATTAAAATAGCGATATTTGTTCTTTTAATGAGCAATATGTTAATATGGTATGGAAGCTATATTTATTATGGAATTTATGATATTAGAATTCATTTGCCATTACATTTTTGTTTTATTGCTGGAAACTTATTTATGTTATATTTGATAACTGGTTGGAAATCTTTATATAAAGTTACTTTCTTTTTTACTTTTATTGGACCACTTCCCGCCGTTCTTTTTCCAGACTTGGTTAGTAGTTTTGATGCTTATATATTTTATCAATATTTCATTAGTCATCATTTATTAATGGTATTTAGTTATTTTACCTTTTATATGGATGATATCACAATTACTTATAAAGATGCAGTTAAAACATTTATTTGGGGGAACATTCTTTTTATAACGATGATGAATGTAAATGAAATATTTGGAACCAATTATATTATGTCAAAAAAATTACCAGATCATATTTATGAATTATTTCCAATTTTTCAAACAATTCACCCATTTATTATTTTAGAAATAACTGGTATAATAGTGGTGTTAATGTTGATGATACCAGTTAACATTAAAAATAAGGAGGATAGATATGGTTCAAAATAATTATTCAAAAGTATTCATGTGGATGTTCATAGGATTACTTGTTACTTTCGCAACTGGTTACTTTGTATCAACAAACGAAAATATGTTATTAGCAGTTTTTAGTGGTTGGTATTTTTTCCTTGTTATTGCGGAGTTTGCAGTTGTTATCTTTTTAACAGCTAGAATTCATAAAATGAGTGAAACAACAGCTAAAATATCATTTATTTTATACTCGTTTTTAACAGGATTGACTTTTTCTTGTGTATTTGTGGCATTTGATATTACATCTATTATGTATGCATTTCTTATTAGTTCCCTTTTATTTGGCATTTTCGCTTTAATAGGTGCATTTACCAAAATTGACTTAAGCAAACTAAGTACGATTTTATTAATGTTACTAGTTGGCATTATTCTTTGTACTTTGGTTAATATGTTTATTGGAAGTGAATCATTTAATTTTGCTTTATGTATTATTGGATTAGTAGTATTCATGTTATATGTAGCTTATGATATGCAAAAAATAAAGCAATTAGCTGAAATCTATGATGGTGATAAATTAGCAATCATTGGTGCATTAGAATTGTATTTAGATTTTATTAATATTTTCTTAAGATTATTAGAATTATTTGGAAGAAATCGAGATTAAATACATATGATATAAAAAAGCTTTACATTTCAAAGCTTTTTTGTTATAATCTTTTACGAGTAATTATTTACTCCTTGCTAAGAAATTAGCCATAAGACCAAAAGGAGGTGTAGACATGAAAAACTATGAAATTATGTTTATCGTTAGACCTACATTAGGAGAAGATGAAATTAAAAAAGTTATTGAAAACTTTGGAAAAATCTTAACTGATAATGGTGCTAAAATTGTAGACAAAAAAGATATGGGTCAAAGAGAATTAGCTTATGAAATTAAAAAATTTAAAAGCGGTTATTACTATCTTTACGAAGTTGAAGCAAATGATGACAAAGCCATTAAAGAATTTGATCGTTTAGCTTTAATTAGTAGTGATATCGTTCGTCACTTAATCACAAAAATCGAAAAATAGAAGTGAGGTATTCATATGAATAGAGTAATGTTAATAGGAAGATTAACTGCTAAACCAGAGCTTAGATATACAGGATCTAATATCCCATATGCTAGATTTTCGATTGCTATTAATCGTACATTTAGTAATAGTCAAGGTCAAAGAGAAACAGATTTTATCAACATAATTATTTGGAGAAAACAAGCAGAAAATGTTTGTAATTTCTTAGATAAAGGTAGTTTAGTTTCTGTTGAGGGTAGACTACAAACAAATACTTATGATGATAAAGATGGAAATAAAAGATATTCAATGGATGTAGTAGCTGATAGTGTTCAATTCTTAGAATCAAGAAGTCAAGCACAAAGCAGACAAAGTTCTAGTTATAATGAACCAAGCGTAACACCATATGATTATCAAAATGAACCAACAAATAGTGTGAGTGTGGATAATGATCCATTTGCTGATTTTGGTGATAGTGTATCAATTGATGATAGCTTCCTAGATTAGAAAAGGAGGAAAAAACATGGCAGAATTTTATAGAAAAAAGAAAAAAATTTGTCAAATGTGTGCTGGTAAATCTGTAGATTATAAAGATGCAGAAATTATTAAAAAATATGTAAGTGCTGATAAAGGTAAAATTTTACCTAGAAGAGTAACAGGCGCTTGTTCTAAACATCAAAGACATATTGCTAATGAAGTTAAAAAAGCACGTTTTATGGCAATTTTACCATTCGTAAAATAAGGATTATTCCTTATTTTTTTTGATATAAAAAAAGATTTACTTTTTATTTTTAAGTAAATCCCTAATTTCTTCTAATAATAGAACCTCATTGCTTTTAACAGGTTGAATTTTAGGCTGCTCTTTTTCTTTATGTAATTTATTCATAATTTTAACAAAGACAAAAATGCAGAAAGCAACAATTAAAAAATCAACCACATTTTGAATAAAATTTCCGTAAGATATCACAGCGTCTTTAATTTTGAAAGAAAGAGAAGTAAAATCAAGTCCACCTAAGATAGTTCCTATTATTGGCATTAAAATATCATTTACAAGTGAAGAAACGATTTTGCTAAAACTACTACCAATGATAACACCAACAGCTAAATCCAATACATTTCCTTTTGAAATAAACTCTTTAAATTCAGTTATAAAATTCTTAATAAATTTTTTCATATATTCCTCCTTGAGTATATTATACAATGTTTTACTCTTTTCTTTAGCAAAATTTTTATAAAAAATAACTATATTTGTAAAATAATTCTTGAATTTCCATAAAATTGTATTGGTAATACTTGCAAAAAATTTAAAAAATTGTTATACTATACAAGTAAATTTCTATGACTTATCAAAGTTATGGCGAAAGGAGACTTATCATGAAAAAAGGAATTCATCCAAATTACAATGAAACAAAAGTAACTTGTGCATGTGGTAATACTTTTACTGTTAAATCTAGTAAAGCAGAATTACACTTAGAAACATGTAATAAATGTCATCCATTTTATACTGGAGAACAAGGAGCAGTTTCTAAAACAGGTAGAGTAGAAAAATTCAATAAAAAATATGGTTTTGATAAAAAAGCAGCTTAATTACTGATGTTATTGATTTAGAAAGATAGATTTTAAATTTCTATCTTTTTTAGTGTAGAAGTTAGAATGAGAATCAATTGAAGCAAAGGTACTTGAAAAAATTATTGTTATTTTGTATAATGGATATAGATAAAAAATAGTAATATAGTTTACGTGTAGCAGTTAAATTTCATGTTTGCAATATGTAAACGGGGGGGGTATTTTAAAAATACTCTCTTTTTTGTTGCTATAAAAGGAAGGAGGAGGTTATGAAAAGAAAAGGATTTACGCTTATTGAATTACTAGCTGTAATTGTAATATTATCAGTAATTACATTAATTACAGTACCAATGATAACCAGTGTAATAGAAGAAAGTAAAAAGAAAGCACTTGTATTTAGTGTACAAGGATTAATAGAATCCGCTAATTTATACGCTATCGAAAATGAAGGAGTGCATGAATTTTTATTTGATAAAGAACATCAAGGAAGTACCATAAAAGGAGAAAGTTTAGATTATAAAGGAAAAATAGAAGGAGAAGGGAAACTCTATATAGATAAAGAAGGAAATACGAGTATTTGTATTTCGAATGATACCTATTATGTATATAAAAACTATAATAGTGAAATTATCATAGGAGAAAGAAGCAAAGATAATTGTAATATTGAATATGATGCTTTAACGAATAAATATGTAGCCTTTTTAGAAAGTACAGGAAGCGGAAGTAATGTATACTCCAAAGATGAAGTCAATAACTTAGTAGATAGTTTAGATACTAAAATAACAAATAATACTAGTGAAATAACAAATCTAAAAAGTAATATCGAAGAGTTACAAAATAACTTAAATAATCTATCTAGCGTTGTTAATAATAATAAAGAAAAAATAGATAGTTTAAATAGCAAGTTAGTTAATGTAATCGTTAAAAATATATATAAAGAAACAAAATCATATTCAATAGTTAAAGGTGTAAATGTGGTGGTATTTGATATTCCACAAATTGATGGGTATAAACCCATTATGTATGTAGCTAATGCTCATGCATGGTATCCTAACATAAGGCCATACGGTAATGAAAGCTCTCTAATATATGATAATGCAAGTAACATTGGTGTTTATTATTACTTTGATGCAGATTTTACACTTGATGGTGGTAATTTTAGTTGTACAGTATTATATATTACTGTTTAATGTATATTTTGCAATGATAATGTAAGAGAACATTTTATATACATTATCATTTTTTATTGAAAAGATATCCATAATTTTTTTATCGTCAAATTTATCTTTATTTATCATTTTATTTTTCCTTTTACTATTTTATTAAAATAAAAAAATAAGGTTTATTAAGCTTAAAAATTTTTAAATAATAAGCAACCTTATGTATATATTGTGTAGTATTTTACTTTATTTTTCTATAGATAGGTAGTAGTTTTTTATAAGAAAAATATAAAAATTTATGAATTACTAAATCAAATTCTCCAATAAATTCAGTATATTCTCCTCCAAATCTTTTTTTGAATGAGTGGATTCCAAAAATAGGATTGGATTTATCTGGATTTGCTATTCCACTTGTACCAAAGAAATCTACTATTTTGTAACCTTCTTCATGTGCATCCTTAATAATTTGATAATATAGTAAATAATTAGAATTTAGCTCTCTTAAAATATTGCTATTGCCTCCATGAATGGTCCATACTTTATCTCCATATTTTACAGTAATAATAGATGAAAGTATAATATGTTCTTTTTCAATAGTATGAATGAAATCAATTTCTTTTTTTGTTTTATCAATTTTGTTAATCAAATCTTTTTTAATATTTTCTTGTTTTTCTTTATTTTTATATTTAGGATCATCTAAATTTTTAAGTTCTAATTCTAAATATTCCAAATTTTTTTCATAAGTAATAATTAAATCATGAATGTCAACTTCTACAATATATAGATCACTCATATTTTGTTTATTTAAAATGGCATAAAAATTTTTATAATATTCCATTGGTGTTAAATGTAGGTGTTCTCTAACGGCTGTATCTTTCATTGTTTCATAAAATTTAGGAATATCTTCTATAGAACCTTTATACATATTTAAATGATATTGATTTCCTTTATTTAAAATTTTCCTAGTAGTTGGATGAATATTTTTATAGATATCATCTAAGCTTTTATTAATATCTAATCTGAAAGTAAATCTAGGTTGCTCATTTACAAATTCTGTATTAAATCCTTTATGCTTATAACCTAGCATTTCTAAATAATCTACTACTTTTTCATGAGAATTTCCTAGTACATTTCCATCTTGATCCAAATCATGTAACTTTACATCAGGATCAATTTTTACAAACAAAGCTTTATTTTTTTTAGCAAACTTTTTAATATAATTAGTAAATGTATTTAGTAATTTGTAATTACTATAATCCATTATATATCCTCTAGGGCAATAGAAATAGCAGTAATTTCCAATTAATTTTTTTTTGAGTAATAATGCAGTAGCAACTAATTTATCATTTTCCTTTAATCCAACGTAATAAGGAGTAAAGTTTTTATATTTCATAATTTCACCAAAATAATGACTTTGCATGAAATGGGATTTATTGCTATTTAAAACGAAATCTTCATACTCATTTATATCTATGTCTGTTATAAATTTCATTATGAACCTCTTTTCTATCTTTTTTAAGTATATCCTTTATTTAAAGAATAGTCAAATGATTCTCTTTTAAAAAAATGTAATTTATAGTATACTAATTATGGGTGATAATATGATAGAAAAATTAACGCCGGAAGAATTTAATGAATTTTCTAAAAACAGTAATCAAGGTACTTTTTTTCAATCTTCTTATTGGGGAGAATTAAAATCTTTTACAGGTTGGACTCACCATATGGTTGGGTTAAAAAAAGATAATAAAGTAGTAGCAGCAACTCTTTTATTAGGAAAAAAAATTCCGTTACTTGGAAAATATATTTATTATGCACCAAGAGGTTTTTTGATAGATTATCATGATAATGAACTTTTAGAATTGTTTGTTTCTAGTATGAAACAATATATCAAAAAAAATAAAGGAATTTTTATTAAAATTAATCCTTATGTAGAGTACCGAAAAAGGGATATTAATGGCGATATTATGAATGATGAAACAAATCAAAGTATTATCGATAAATTGATTGATTTAGGTTTTGTTCATAATGGTTTTACTATTAATTATGGAATTGATTTAGAACCAAGATGGATTTCTGTTTTAGATTTAAAAGGAAAAACAGAAGAAGACATTTTATCTAATATGAGACAATCGACTAGATGGAGAGTGAATAATTCCTATAAACATGGTTTAGAATTAAATGAAATAGATGAATCTAGATTACCTGAATTTAAAAAGTTGATGGAACATACAGGGGAAAGAAGAGGGTTTATTGATCGACCTTTATCTTATTATCAAAAAATGTATGAAGCATTTAAAAAAGATGATAATATTAAAATTATGCTTGTCGATCTTAATATCGAAGATTATTTAACAAACTTAAAAAATCAGAAAAATGAATTAATGCTTAAAATAGCAGAAGTTAAAACAAAAAATATGACAACGCGTAATCAAAATTATTTAAATGAGTTACAAACTCAATTGAAATCATTAGATGAAAGAATTGAAATGTTGTACATTTTACTAGAAACAAAGGGTAAAGTAATTACAGTAGCGGGTGGTTTATTTATGACATTTGGAAAACAAGTAATTTCTTTATTTGGTGCTTCTTATCAGGAGTATATGAAATTTAATGGTCAATATTTTTTAAATTTTAAAATGATAAAATATGCTTTAAATAATGGTTTTGAAAAATATAATTTTTACGGAATAACTGGCGAATTTAATGAAGATTCTCCAATGTTTGGATTATTTGATTTTAAAAGAGGATTTAATGCTGAAGTAGTTGAATTAATAGGAGAATTTACTTTAGTTACTAGAAAACTTAGTTATAAAGTTTATAGATTAATGTTGAAAATATATCATAAATTAAAGAAAAGAGGAAAATAATGATAGGTATTGGTAGTGATCATGCAGGTTATGAATTAAAAGAAAAAATAAAAAAATATTTAAATGAACTTGATTATCAAGTGATTGATTATGGAACAATGGTTAATACTTCTGTTGATTATCCTGATTATGCTTTTAAAGTGGGAGAAAGTATTGCTTCTAAGGGGATTCAACTAGGTATTTTAGTTTGCAAAACAGGTATTGGCATGAGTATAGCTTGTAATAAAGTAAAAGGGGTTAGATGCGCCAAAGTTGATAACGTAGAAGAAGCTTATTTAACAAGATTTCACAACAATAGTAATGTTTTAGCGATTTCTTCTATGAATCCAAATGCTCTTGAAATTGTTAAGACATTTCTAGAAACAAAATTTTCTAATGAGGAAAGACATGTTCGTAGAATTAATAAAATAAGTGAGTACGAGGAAAAGCATGAATATTAAAGTTATTTTGTATTGCCTTGTTGTTCCATTATCAATATGGTCCATTAGCAGTATTAATTTTAATAATGTTTTTAAAAAGAATAGCTACTATTCTTCTCGTTTTTTATATTTGTTTTTATCTTTAGGGTTATCATATTTAGTGGTAAACTTCTTCTATGATTTTTTTGTTAATTTTAAATTTATTTGAAAATAAATTGAATGTTAATGAAAATTTTGATAAGATAGATGTGTAAATAAAAATAGTAATATAGTTTGTAGATAGTGAATTTTTGTTGTTTGCTATATGTAAATGGGGGGTATTTTAAATACCTCTTTTTTTGTTGCTATAAAATAGGAAGGAAGATTGTATGAAAGAAAAAGGATTTACGCTTATTGAATTATTAGCTGTAATAGTAATATTATCAGTGGTTACCTTAATCACAATACCCATGATAACAAATGTAATCGAAGAAAGTAAAAAGAAAGCACTAGCGTCTAGTGTAGAGGGATTAGTAGAATCTGCCAATTTGTATGCGATAGAAAAGGATGGAGTCTATGAATTTTTATTTGATCAAGAACATCAAGGAAGTACCATAAAAGGAGAACAATTAGATTATAGAGGAAATATAGATGGAGAAGGAAAACTCTATTTAGATAAGGAAGGAAATATCAGCGTTTGTATCTCAAATGATACTTATTATGTATATAAAAACTATAATAGTGGAATTATCGTAGGAAATAAAAAAGCTGGAAATTGTATCATAGGATTTGATGCTTTAACAAATAAATATGTAGCAATGTTAGATAATGGAACAGGGAATGTTAGTAATGTATATTCCAAAGATGAAGTAAATAACCTAGTAAATGAAAAAGCAACAGAATTAAATAATAAAATAACAAACAATACAAATGAAATAACAAGTATCAAAAGTAATATAGAAGAGTTACAAAATAATTTAAATAACTATGCTTTACAAAGTGAATTAGAAAAAACAAATAGTAACTTAAATAATTTATCTGGTATAGCAAGTAGTAATCAATCGAATATAACAACAATTCAAAGTCAACTATCTAGCATGAATACTAATTTAATGTCAAAAATTAAATATGTACAGGTTGTCGCTCAAAGCAACGGATCTATAACATACACTTTACCATCTAATGGGTATGTAGCAATATCAAATCGTCCCAAAATTGACGGAACATTCTTATTTGCTTTAATATGGACATGGTCTTCAGCAAGTGGTGCATTCAATCTTTCTGCAGATGGGGCTTATATATATGGAACTCCAGGAGCAACCATAGATAATGTTAGCATAAGATATTATTATTACTAGAATTAATAATTTTTAATAATTAAAATTGTTATAAAATGAATGATGATAAGAAAAAGGAATATAAAAATATTCTTTTTTTTGACAAATATTTTAAAAATAAATGATTACAATATAATTGGGATGATTATATGAAAAAGATATTATTTATAGTGAGTATAATTTTATTTATTCCTTATGTTGTAGTAACTTTATTTATTAAAGAAGATACCACACATATGAAATTTATTTTTGAAGAAGATCAAAAGGTAAGAATCAAACAAACAGAATCAGATTATGTTATAGAAATTCCGTTGGAGGAATATGTAATGGGTGTGTTAGCTGGTGAGATGCCTATTTCATTTGAAGAAGAAGCATTAAAAGCCCAAGCAGTAGCCGCTCGTAGTTATGTATTAAAAAAAATTGAACAAAATCATAAAAAAGATTACGATGTAGTAGATACTGTTATGAATCAAGTTTACTTAGATGAAGAATCGTTAAAAAATAAATGGAAAGATACTTATGATGAAAAAATGAGTAAAATAAAAAAAGTGGTTGCTGATACAAAAGGGGAATATCTAACCTATAATGGTGATGTAATAGAAGCTTTCTTTTTTTCAACTAGTACCGGATATACAGAAAACTGTGAAGAAGTGTTTGTAGAGGCTTTGCCTTATCTAAGAAGTGTCGAGTCTCACTATGATGAAATTTCCCCAGTATATGAAACGACCAAAAAATTGTCGTTACAAGAATTTTATCAAAAACTAAATTTGGATTATTCTAATCAAGTGAACATTGAAATTATAAAAACGACTTCAACTGGAAGAATAAAACAACTCAAAATCAATGAACATGAATTTACAGGAAATGAAATTGCAAATAAACTACAATTACGATCTACTTATTTCGAAATTAATCAACAAGATGATGAAATAATCATTCACAACAAAGGATATGGTCATGGTGTTGGAATGAGTCAATATGGTGCGAATGGAATGGCTAAAGAAGGATACACTTATGATGAAATTTTAAAACATTATTATACAAATGTAGAAATTTCAAAAATTTAAAAAAAATAGTATATTACCATTAATTTTGTTCAAACTTTAAATGAGGTGAACAAAATGGAAAGAAGATTAAAAAAAAGTGTTTTATATAGTGTAGCAGCTATAGTATTTCTATTCATGATTGGTATGATTTACTGGATAGAAAGTTCGATTCTAAAAAATAGTAGAAAAGAGGAAGATATTGTTTATGTTACAAAAACAATATTAGATGATGTAGTACCTGTAGTAGGAGATAGTTCTAAAATTATCAAACCATATGTAAATGAAGAGGTTCAAGTATATAAAAGTTTTTATTCAAAAGATGGAAAAGAAGAAGATCAAAAAAATGCTATTGTAGAATATAATGGTACTTATTTACAAAGTAGTGGAATTTGTTATAGTGCAAATCAAAAGTTTGATGTAGTAGCAATTATGGATGGAACTGTTATTGATGTAAAAGAAGATGAATTATTAGGAAAAATCATTGAAATTAGACATAGTAATGACATGATTAGCAGTTATCAAGGACTTAGTGAAGTGAGTGTAGAAAAAGATATGAATGTTAAAAGTGGCGATATGATTGGAGTAAGTGGAACTTCTAATTTATTTCAAGGCGCAGAAAGTTATTTATATTTTGAACTTGCTGTAGGTGGTAAACTAGTAAATCCAATGGATTATTATGATAAAACATTAGGTGAAATCTAGAATAAAAAATGAAATACATTTATATAATAAATTAGGGGTTGGTCTAGTTGAATTATATAAATGCAAGAGTATTACAAGAGGCTAATTACATTACGAGTACAGGTCATACAATTCGTGAATTAGCGTCTATTTTTCATGTATCTAAAAGTACAGTACATAAAGATTTACATGAGAGATTATTGGATATAGATAAAGAAAAATATAAAGAAGTAGAGGATATTTTAAAATATCATACTAATATTAGACATATTAGGGGAGGAGAATCTACTAGAAAAAAGTATTTAAAAGGTTAGGAATGATAAAGTGTTTTCGAAAGATATAGGAATTGATTTAGGAACAGCAAATGTGTTAATTTATGTAAAAGGAGAAGGAATTGTTTTAAATGAACCTAGTGTAGTAGCCTTAGATTCTACAGATGGAAGGGTACTCGCTGTAGGCCATGAAGCAAGAGAAATGTTGGGTAGAACACCAGGAAAAGTAAATGCCATTAGGCCTATGAAAGATGGTGTCATAGCTGATTTTGATGCAACTGGCTTAATGCTAGATTATTTTATAAAAAAAGTAAATGGAAAAGGTTTTGTTAGCAAACCTCGCATTTTAATTTGTTGCCCATCTAATATTACACAAGTTGAAAAAAATGCGATTAAAGAAGCTGCTGAAAGAACAGGCGCAAAAAAAGTTTTTTTGGAAGAAGAACCAAAAGTAGCTGCAGTTGGTGCTGGATTAGATATTTCAGAGCCAATTGGGAATATGGTGATTGATATTGGTGGTGGAACTACTGATATTGCAGTTTTATCTTTGGGAGATATTGTAACGAGTGCCTCTATTAAGGTAGCAGGCAATACATTTGATAGTGATATAACAAAGTTTATAAAAGAAAAATATAAATTATTGATTGGAGATCGTACTTCTGAAGATATTAAATTTAAGATAGGTAGAGTTTTTCCACAGGAAAAAAATGAAAAAATGAGTGTAAAAGGTAGAGATTTAGTAACTGGTCTTCCTCATACAATCACTATTTGTAGTGAAGAAATAGAAGAAGCGTTAAAAGAAAGTGCTTACATTATTGTACATACAGCAAAATCTGTTTTGGAACAAACTCCTCCAGAGTTATCAGCAGATATTATGAATAAAGGTATTATTGTGACAGGTGGAGGAGCTTTGATTAAGGGAATGGACAAGTTACTTGCTCATGAGTTAAAAGTTCCCGTTACGGTAGCAGAAAGTCCACTTACATGTGTTGCCTTAGGAACAGGAGTACTTTTGGATCACATTCATTTAATTGATAAGTAAATATCGTAGGATATTTATTTTTTTACATATTGTTTCTTTTTCATGGATTGATGGAATGCTGTTACATATGAAAAACTGTATTTATTGGTTCCATAGTAATCAGTATTGTTTAGTAATTCTTCCATTGCTTCTTTTTCTGTTTTTACTTGATTATAAAAGCGATTAGAAGTCATAGCATCATAACTATCTGCAATCGCAATTATTTTTGACAATTTTGGAATTTCTTTTTCTGTTTTATGATAAGGATATCCACTACCATCTAGTCTTTCATGGTGGGATATGATGATATTTTTAATGTCCATCATAGATTCTGGTAATAAAGAATACCCGAATTCTACGTGGTGTTGGAGTAATCGATATTCTTCTTTTGTCAATTTTTCCTCTTTTTCTAATAAATTAACAGGAATAAATATTTTACCTATATCATGGAGCAAAGAAGAATAAAAAAGTAAGTTCATTTCAGAAATGGACAAATTTAATTGCTTTCCAATTTCATTTGCATAATAGGCAACTCTACAAACATGTGCATAAGTATTTTTATCGTATAACGATAATAAAATAGTAAGTAAGTTTTTCCCCATGTTTACCTCCTTTCTTAACGTATTATTGCTGTTTTTGGGGGAAATACCTAAATTTATCCACAAGTTTATTAAAAAAAATCATTTTTCATAAAAAATTATCTACTTTTCCACCACAAAATAAAAAATCAATGTTATAATGAACGAAAGGTGATATTATGAATTCAGATGTAATAACAAGAACATTGTTAATGGTTTTGGTTCCATTTTTGTTTGTGGTATTAATTATTCCCTATATCAAAAAAATTGCCAAAGCAATTAATGCAATTGATATGCCTAGAACAAGACATATCCATAAAGTTCCAACCCCAAAGTTAGGAGGATTAGCTATTTTTTTAGGCTTTCTTCTTGGTTATATGATTTTTGGAACACATAGTGCTACCATGAATGCCATTTTAATAGGAAGTTTTATTATTATTATAACGGGTGTCATTGACGATGTGAGTGAATTATCACCAGTTCATAAATTAATAGGTCAATTAGCAGCAGCACTTGTTATTACGGTGTATGGTAAACTATTAATTATTGATGTAAGTGCTTTCGGTTTTTATATTAACTTTAGTTTTTTATCCTATCCTCTTACTATCTTTTTTATCATTGGATGCATCAATTGTATAAATTTAATTGATGGACTAGATGGACTTTCGGGTGGTATTAGTTCTATTTATTATTTAACAGTTGGTATCATTGCGTTAATGCAGGGAAAAACTGGTTTAGATTATGTCCTAACTTTTGTAATGTTAGGTTCTGTATTAGGATTTTTGATTTATAATTTTAATCCGGCAAGTATTTTTGCTGGAGATTCTGGTTCTATGTTTATGGGATTTATTATTTCCGTTATCGCCCTTTTAGGATTTAAGAATGTAACGATGACTTCTTTAATTATTCCTTTACTTATTATTGCCTTACCAATTTTAGATACTTTATTTGCTATTGTAAGAAGAATTTTAAAGGGGCAAAATCCAGCTCTTGGAGATAAAGCTCATATTCATCATCAATTATTGAATCGAAATTTATCCACAAAAACAACAGTTATTATTATCTATATCATTGATGCTTTGTTTGCTATGGCCTCTATTGTTTATGTATTAAATGATGCAACTTTAGGATATATCCTATATGGTATTTTATCAGTGATTATTTTGATATTTGTGGCAAAAACAGATGTTGTTTTTGATGATTCCATTCGTAATAAATTTAAAATACGTCATAAGTAACGTATTTTTTTCTTTATTTTGGAAACAGTATTAATGGTGATACTATGAATGTAAATGAAGCTCTTAGTGTAATTCCAAGAAGTTTAATATCCTTATTAATTTTATTTTTTATCACAAAACTAATTGGTAGAAAACAAGTTTCGGAATTAAGTTTATTTGATTATGTAATAGGAATTTCAATTGGAAATTTTGCAGCGGAAACAACGATGAATTTTGAGGGACAGTTTATTAATGGTATTGTTGCCGTTATCACTTTTGGTATATTTGCTTATTTAGTATCTATTCTTACTATGAAAAGCATTTTTTTTAGGAGATTTTTGATGGGGTCACCTGTTGTGATAATAGAAGATGGAAATATCTTGGAAAAAAGTTTGAAAAAGATGCAAATTGATGTAAATGATTTATTAGAACAAATTCGTAGTGGTGGATATTTTGATTTAAATGAAGTAGCATATGCTATTATGGAAACTAACGGAAAGATTAGTATATTACCTAAAAATGAATATAAACCAGTAATTAATAAAGATATGAATATTAAAAAAGAAAAAGCTAGTTTATGCGCTAATGTAATTATAGATTCTCATATTATGAAAAATAATTTAAAGAGAATGAATAAAACAGAAGAATGGTTACTACATGAATTAAAAGTAAAAGGATATACTTCACTAGAAAATATATTGCTTGCAACTATGGATGAAAATGGTAAAGTTAGTTTATATGAAAAAAATAATAATGCCCAAAAATTAGAAATATTAGAATAAAAATTGACTACAGAGAGCCAATTTTTTTGTTTATTTCTTTTTTCATTTTAGATTTTAATTTTTTATTTATTTTATTTCTTCCTTTTTTATTAAATATATAGATGATTATTAAAATAATTACAACAATAATAAAATATAGATAATCATTTGATTCACTCCATATATTTTTCTTTTCTTTTTGAGCTTCTATTTGTGATATTTGAAGTTGATTTGTATAGGTATAGTCTCCATATAAATAAGTTACTTTTCCTAATCCTTCTTTGATAATTAGGTCTTGTAGTAATTCATCGTCCACAAATACCCAAACAAGATGTCGATCATATTTATCATATTTGTCAGAGTTTTTATCATATTCAATTTCTATTTTCTTTGCATTTGTTAATAAAGCACAAGTAAAATTACTAGCTTCTTTTCCATAAGGTTCTATTTTATTTGTAGATTCTGGTGTATTGATTGCTAGAAATCTAGCTTTTATTTTTTCATCGTTTAAGTAAAACCATGCAGTATCTCCATCCACACATTTTGCAAGTGTTACGTTTTCCTTGGCAAGTATATTGCTTATCCACAAAAAAGAAAGAAGAATTAAAATTATTTTTATTTTTTTCATATTCTCACCATATGTATTATATCAAAATTTGACAAGTTTTGAAAAATAATATAGTATACTTTACTAAATTCAAAAGGGGGAAATAAAATGATTTTATATAGAGCATTAAATGAGGAAGATTTGAAGAGTTTATATTTGGATGGAATGATTACATCATCTTTGATAAATTCATATGAAAATAGAACAAATGCTTCAAAAGAGGTTCAGAAAAAATTAACAGAATTTTATAAAAAATGTTATGAAGAATTAGATGAGTCATTTTTGTTAAGCTTGATATATGGTCATATCAATGGAAAATTAGTGAATGCAAAAAGAAGTCCATGGATATCCACAACTAGTGATTTTTTCACTGCTTATAATTATGCAACTTTAAATAAGTGTGCGGGAGATGGATTAAAAAGACGTTCTATTTTATGTTTTGAAATAGATGATAATCAAATCATTAATACTATTTATGAATTAAAAAATAAGAGTTTAGAAAATGGAACTGCTTTTAATTTAACTAATAATAGATTAGCTAATTATCGAAAAGATAACCTTATTTTACCTTATGAAACAAAGTGTAAAATAAAAGAAAAAGGTCTTAATTTTAGCATTAGTAATTATGCTACAGCAGATAGTATGTACTTAATTGTAAATTCTATCAAACTAGGGAACTATCTTTTATTAGATCCCTTACAGCAAGATTTATTAATTCATCAGTATGGTAATGATGTTACAAATTATATTGAAAAAATAGTTAAATCCTTAGAATATAAGGAAGAAGTGGTGACTTCCTCTTTACAATTTTATAAAAAAATGATATAATTACACGGTTGATTGGGAGTGAATATATGAAGAAAATTAAAAATATTGCTATCATAGCACACGTAGACCACGGAAAAACAACTTTAGTAGATCAATTATTAAAACAATCTGGTACGTTTAGAGCAAATGAAAATGTTGATGAAAGAGCTATGGATTCTAATGATATTGAAAGAGAAAGAGGAATCACAATTTTAGCAAAAACAACAGCAATTAATTATAAAGATTATCGTATTAATATTCTAGATACACCAGGACATGCTGATTTTGGTGGAGAAGTAGAAAGAATTATGAATATGGTGGATGGTGTTCTTTTAGTAGTAGATGCTTATGAAGGAACAATGCCTCAAACAAGATTTGTTTTGAAAAAAGCTTTAGAAGCAGGTGTAACACCAATTGTAGTTGTCAATAAAATTGATAAAGATACAGCTCGTCCACTTGAAGTAGTAGATGAAGTATTAGATTTATTTATTGAATTAGGTGCAGATGAGTCACAATTGGATTTCCCTGTTATTTATGCTTCTGCGATTAAAGGAACTAGTAGTTTAGACCCAGATATTTCTACTCAAAAAGAAACAATGGATCCAATTTTTGAAACTATTATTGAACATATTCCATCACCAAAACATGAAGAAGGTAGTTTACAATTTCAACCTGCTTTATTAGATTACAATGATTTCGTAGGAAGAATTGGTATTGGCGTTGTTAAAAGAGGAACTATTAAAGTAAATCAAATGGTTTCCTGTGTACGTTTAGATGGCTCTGTTAAACAATTTAGAATTGCTAAAATGTTTGGATATCTTGGATTAAAAAGAATCGAAATTACAGAAGCAGAGGCTGGTGACATTATTGCTATAGCAGGTTTACCAGATATCAGTGTTGGAGAAACAGTTTGTGAGGTTGGAAAAGAAGATGCACTTCCATTATTACGTATTGATGAACCAACTTTACAAATGACATTTGGTGTAAATACTTCTCCATTTGTAGGTAGAGAAGGAAAAATTATTACAGCTAGAAAAATTGAAGAAAGATTATTAAAAGAAACAGAACGAGACGTATCTTTAAAAGTAGAACCAAATGATAGTGAATCCTTTATTGTATCAGGTAGAGGAGAGTTACACTTATCTATTTTGATTGAAAATATGCGTAGAGAAGGTTTTGAACTCCAAGTTTCTAAACCAGTAGTAATTATTAAAGAAATTGACGGTGTAAAATGTGAACCAGTAGAAGATGTTCAAATTGATGTTCCAGAAGAATATGTAGGAAATGTAATAGAAGCTCTAGGAAATAGAGAAGGAATTATGGAAAATATGATTAATCATGAAAATCAAGTCCGTTTATTATATACTGTTCCATCTCGTGGATTAATTGGTTTTTCTACAGAATTTATGACAATGACAAAAGGATATGGAATGATTAACCATACTTACAAAGAATATCGTAAAATGACTTCAAGCAATGTTGGAGAAAGAAAATTAGGCGTTTTAGTTTCTATGGAAAATGGTAAAGCTACAGCTTATGCTTTAGGCGCTTTGGAAGACCGTGGTATTATGTTCGTAGAACCTGGTACAGATATTTATGAAGGTATGATTGTTGGAGAACATTCTCATGAAGATGATTTAGCAGTTAATCCAGTTAAAGGTAAAAACTTAACAAATACTAGAAGTGCTGGAAAAGATCATACAGTTGTGTTAAAAAGACCAAGACAAATGAGTTTGGAATATTGTCTAGATTATATTAATAGTGATGAACTTGTAGAAGTTACACCTTTGAATTTCAGACTTAGAAAAAGAATTTTGAATACACAAGAAAGAAAAAAATATAATTTCAACAAAAAAAATGCTTAGTTTTTCTAAGTATTTTTTTATTCTTCATCAAACATATTTTTAATAGAAACTTCCAAAATATCGGCAATGTGTTCTAAATTATCTAGTGAGATCGTTTGATGTGTCACTGATTCTAGTTTAGCAATTAAACTATCACTTACCATTGCTTTATCTGCAAGTTCTTTTTGAGTCCAACCTTTTAATTTTCTGTATTTTTTAATATTTTGTCCTACAATATCATAAATATCTCTTTTTACTTCCATGTACGTCACCCCTTTTATTTTCTCATATAAAACTGAAATATAATATAGATTAATAGTCTATACTATTTTCCACTCTAGTAGTAGTATGTTCTTTTTGTGTAAATATTTACATATATTATTGTAAGTCATTTAAAAATGTGATAAAGTATACTTGATTTGTTAGTTATTTTGTTCCTTTCCTAATTGAAAAGATAAGATAAGTTTAATGAAATCAATAATTGGAAAGGAGTTTATTTATGCAAGACGAAAAAATTATTTGCAAAGATTGTGGTAAAGAATTTATTTTTACTGTTAGAGATCAAGAATTTTATGCTGAAAAAGGTTTCCAAAATAAACCAGTTAGATGCAAAGAATGTAGACAAGCAAAAAAAGATAGAATTGAAAATTCAAGAAAATCTTTTAATGATGCTAGAAATAATTAAAAACTCTTATTTTTTAAGAGTTTTTTTGTATTTTATTTTCTAAGTAGTAGTTTCTCAATTCTTTAAATCTTTGGTAATGAATAATTTCTCTTTGTCTTAAAAAAGATAATGGAGCTAAAACAGATATATCATTAGTCAAATCCATTAAATGTTCATAAGTAGCGCGAGCTCTTTGTTCTGCGGCCATATCACTTTCAATATCTGCTATAAAGTCACCACTTGTTTCAATGTAAGACGTTGTAAAAGGCACTCCCATAGCATCAGCAGGGAATAAGGCAGTATCATGTTCAGCAAATATGCCACCTAAACCAGCTTGTTTCATTTCTTCTATTGTTGCTCCTTTTGTTAATTGATAAATCATGGCACCAATCATTTCTAAATGAGCTAATTCATTTTTACAAGTATGTTATCAGTTAAAAAGACAACAATATAATCTTGAGAGAAAAATTCTCTTTTAAGTATCGACCGCCTTTTTCTTTCTTATAAATTACTTGTTTTATTATAGTTGATAATAAAGCGTTTTTTTCTTCTGCGGTCATATCTTTTGAATATTTACTTATAACATCTTCTAAAATTGGTATAGCTTTCTTTTTACTATATAAATCTTTAGTTCTATCTTTTGACTTAGATAGTTCTGTTTTTTGATTTAATAATGTTTCTAATTGTTCATTTAAAGTATTAGTTCTTTTAATAAATAAATCTTGAGTATATGCTCCAGTCTCTACTAATTCGCAAGCCTTTTCTATTTGGCTTTTTATTTTATCTATTTCGTGATCTATTGCTTCTATCATTTCCTTATTAGTACATATTTCTTTTTTTACTGCTTCTTCATAATTATTAACATAGTTTTTATATTCACTCATTATTATTTTAAGAGATTTTAATATTTTATCTTCTACAAGTTCTAATTCACTTGATACACACTTACATCTAGGTCTACTACACATTAAAGTATCTGTATGTGGTGGAGTTATGCTTTCTTCTATTGTAGTTATAGCTTTATCAAACTCGTTTGTTTCTATATTCAATAGTTTTTTTAGATCCTCCCATTTATCAGCGTGTGGTATACAAAATTTCTCGTCGTTAGAACTAAACCAATGATCCACAGAGTTTTTAGAAACGTGTAGAGCTCTAGCTATGTCATTAAGACTATAATTTCCTTTATGTTCCCTTAATAATAATCGTAATTTAGGCTTATCTATATCATAAATACGTTTAGCGGTAGGCTTAGCGTCTTTTCTTAAATAATATGGACGTCTAGTCATATTATTACCACAATAGCCACATACAACCAAACCTAATAAAGGGTTTTTCATTTCTTTATTATCTGGCACTGTTTTAAGTCTGTTAGATAAAAATTTAGCTTCTATCTGTTGTTTTATATCTTCGCCGAGTATTGCTTCGTGTTTACCTCTAACAAGCGTAAAATCGTCATTATTAGGGTTTTTCTTAACAATATGTCCATTTACTAGTGTCTTAGTAGTTTTACGTCTGTCCCACGTCAAATAGCCGTATATAGTGTAACCCTGTAATATATTTCTAACCATATTAGCGGTCCACTCTTTAGACTTTCTAGGTTTTATTTTAAGATAATTAAGATAGTGTGCTATATTAGTAGCTCTCATATCATTTAATATAATCTTAATATTTTCTCCTGGTTTAAAAAAGTTATGAGGTATATGTATATTGTTTATATCTATATTATAGCTAGCTGCTATACTTTCCAATGTATCATTTTCTTTTATTTTATATGGTAATGATTTACTATTAACTGTTAATCTTATTTCTTGATCTACTTTTAAATCTAAATTACAAGTGATTATATCTTTCTTATGTGTTCCAAACAATTTAGCTATATCTGATATAATCTCGTTTTCTTTAACAGTGTAAGTAGTATTTAGTCCGTTTAAGAATAAATCAGCTAATAATTTTACTACTTTAGACTCTGACTCATTTTCTACTAAAACATAACCTTTCTCGTTAGGTATTTTCTGTTTATTATAACCGTATGGCAATACAGAACCAACGTATTTACCGTCTTTAACACTTCTTAATCTACCACGAGCTAATATACGTTTAGTATATTTTAAATATTTTCTAGCTTGATATAAACCGTCTTCAAAATAAGATAAATCGTCCTCGTTATCTAAATTATATATTTTCATAGGAGTTATTATCTTTGTGTTGGAATATTGAAAAGCTTGAGCTATTATTCCCTGGTCCATAGTATTACCACGAGCTAGACGTTCTATTTCAATACATACAACTCCTTTTACACGATCTTCTTCTATTAAAGATAATACTTCTTGAATTATTGGACGATCTTCGATAGTATCTCCAGACGCTACCTCTCTATAAATATTATGCTCTGGTATTGGCTTACCGAAAATACTTACAATAAAGTCTTGTAATTCTTTTTCGTGTCTTTGTAAAGTCTTTTCTATAGACTCGTCTTTATAATAGTCCATATCTTTACGTGATTTTCTTAAATATATTATAAACATATCTAGTATCTCGTCGACAGTAAGGTCCCTAGATACGTTCATTATTTGTAAAAATGTATCTAAATTCATTATAGCACTTTCTTTCTTTATAATTTTATGCTATAATCGTATAGAAAAGCCTATACAATTATAGTTGGTTGTTTCTTCTATTTTGTTTTAAGTGTGATAGCTTTTAGGGTTTTTCATTTCAACGCTTCGTGTTCGCGCACGAGGCGTCTTTTTTTTATGCTTTTTTACCTTTCGAGCAAGAAAACGTACATTTCGAGCAATGTTAATCACAATTAACGGTAAAAAATGGTAAAATGTTGTATTAAAATTTATAATATACCCCTAAGGAGGGGGTTAGTATGAAAACTAAATATGATGTGTTATATGAAAAACTGCTTAATGATCATATTAACATCAGTTTATTTATTAAACTACTTGAGTATATCAAATAAGATATACTCTTTTTATTTGTCCTCTTTATCAATTATAAATTCTTTGTTTTTTTCTATAAATTTCATAAGCTTATCAAAATTTTCTTCTGATAAATCTTCGCCGTCAAAAAGATTATTTTCTTTTAAAGCGTCTTTCAATTTACTTTTGATATTTTTGGTAGCTTTTTTTTCTTCCCAGTCAAGCATATAGTTAGCGTCTACTCCTAATACTTTACATAAAAGCATTATGCTATCTGCGTCTGGTTTATGATTTCCACTTTCCCAGTCGCTAATAGTGTTATGAGATACGCCTAATTGCTTGGCAAGCTCTTTTTGTGTCATATTTTTATTTTTTCTTGAGTTCCTTATATTATCACATAAAGCCATATTAGTTACCTCCATTTCATTAAAATTTTATCACAAAAAATATGTATAGTAAATAAATAATTTCGAAAAAATCGAAAAAATTAGCGTTTTTGTATTGACATTTCGATAATACCGAATTACAATGTATATAGAGTTCGACAATATCGAAGTCTTGGAAGGAGGAAATTAAATGTCAAACCCTAAATCACTAGAAGTAGGAAAAAAGATAAAGTTACTTTTGGTAGAACATAATATCAACCAAAATCAAGTAGCAAGATACCTAAATGTTAGTGATTCTTTATTTTCTGATAAGTTAAATGGAAAAGTAAAGATTACTGTAGACGAATTTTACGATATTATTACTTATCTAAATGAAGAATTTAACATTACTGTAGACGCTAATTACTTTATGCCACAAACACCAAACGAAACATCAGACACTAACTAACATAAAATTTAATGAGGTGTTGAAATGGAAAAAAACGAAAGCTATCACACAATAAAAAACTTAACACTAGGTCAAACAGAAATTGAGATATGTATAGAGAGTATTCCAACAATAGAAGAAAAAAGAAATCATTTAATAAAAATATATGACGTCGTAAATGATATAGCTAGAAAAGCTGAAAAACGCGGCGTTGATACTTCTAAATGGTTTTATACAGAAAAACAATTAAAGCTCTTAAAACAAGATCCAATAAATGAATTTATCTAGTAAATCAATTTAAAAAAACAAAGGAGAAACAATTATGAAAAAAAAATACAGGCTTAAAAAATGGGTAAAAGTAACCCTAAATATATTATGCGCAATAAGCGTATTTATAATACTTGCTTTATTAGTGAAGAAAGGAGTTAATGACTTTGAAGATTTGGCTAAGCAATGTGATAAGGAATATGGCTATACTTGTACTTATTACGATATTAGACAATACTCTTTAGGTAAATAAATTATGTATGTTAAAGAAAATAAAAAAAGATTTATGAATTGGATCAGAACTCATAAATCAAGTTGTAAACTTTCTTATAATTTACTCTCTAATTGTACCATAATTTGGGGGTAAAAGTCAAAAAATGGACGATTGGAGGTAAAACATGAAAGATAGTTATATAATGCACTGCGATTACGGAAATCATTTTGAATTATTAACAGACGCTGAATTAGGTCGGCTTATAAGAGATGTAAATAACTATGTTAAAAATGGTGTTTTGCCTCAATATACAAAAGAGGATCGTGTTCTAAATATGGCCTTTAGTTTTATGAAAACTAACATTGATATAGAAACAGAAAAATATATAAAAAAATGTGAAAAAAATCGAGAAAATGGCCGTCGTGGTGGTCGACCTAGAAACCCAGAAAAACCGAACGGTTTTGAAGAAAACCCACAAGAAACGAAAAAAGCCGATACTGATACTGAAACTGATACTGATACTGAAACTGATACTGATACTGAAACTGATACTGAAACAAACATAAAAAAAAGTGTGTGTGATAAAAGCGCACGCGCAAAAGAATTTTATTGTCATTTAGGAAGTGATTATAAATCGGAGTCATGTTTCTACTGCATGAAAAAACAGATATGTCCTAATAAGGAGTCTACGGAGTTTAGATTAAACCACCGAAACGAAACTTTCGACGAGTGGAATAAAAGACACGAAGATTATCGGGAACAACTTATTGAGGACTTAAAGTCCAGGGGGAAGGATCCAGATATAGAGCTTATCGACTATGACTGGTTAAATGAAGATAATGATATAGATTAGAAAATGGAGGAATAATTATTATGAAAAATACTATAACAAAACAAGATATAGATAACATTTTAAAAGATACACTAATTAAAGTTGAACAATACGGAGATAAAACAACCGTTTTAAAAGCTACATTGCCTAATGACTTTGTAATTGTTGAGAGTTCTAGCTGCGTAGATCCTGCAAACTTCGATATGAAAATTGGAGAAGAAATATGTATGGACAAGCTAGTTAATAAAATTTGGGAACTTGAAGGCTATAAACTTCAATGTCAAACTAAGGAGGTAGCAGAAAATGGAAATAACTAGCGTTAAAGTAAAAAAAATAAATGAAGAAAACTCTCGTTTAGTTGGAGCTGCTTCTGTAGTTGTTGATAAAGAATTTATTATCAAAGATATAAAAATTATTAAAGGAGACGACCGTCTATTCCTGGCTATGCCTAGTCAAAAAATGCCAGACGGCTCATACGCAGATTTAGCACACCCTCTTAATGTTGAGTGTCGCAAAAAATTTGAAGATATTATTTTAGCAGAATATGATAAGTGCTAATGAATTATGGAAGTCAATAGAATATGATACTCGTTATCAAGTATCAAACTATGGACGTTTTAGAAAGAAAAACCCTAAAAATGGTTATAGATATTTAAAACCTTTTAGAAAACATAATCTATTTTTAGTAAAGATTAAAGATAAAGATTTTAACTGTGCTCGATTAGTCGCTAATGCTTTTATTAAGCAATTAGCTTCTAATGATAGAGTCTATCATAAAAATAAAATAGAATTTGATAATTACTATAAAAATTTAGAAGTTATATCTTTAAAAGAGCTTGGTAAACGAACTGGCTATATATCAAAATCTAAACGAGTTGTAGAAGTTAAAAACGGCGAGATTATAAGAGACTGGCCTTCAAGTAGAAAAGCCGCTAAAGACTTATATATTTCTTATCAGACCGTTTCCGACTACTGCAATAATAAGGTAGAAAGCCCTATGTTTAATCTTATGTGGGAAGACGATTATTTTGACGAAGTATTAGAGCCGTTTAAATGGGAACATAAAAAAAGAAAGGAAAAAAAGAAATGAAAACTAAAATCAAAAACACAATAAAAGACATCATTGATTATACGCTAACAAATGAATTTAAAGCTTTAGTAATGATTATGTTATTTATGTTCTTATGTGTTTCCCTATTCTGGGGTGCTATATGTACAGTAATGACTAATGACATTACAGAAGTAGCTACAGAGCAAAAAGAAGAAAATATAAAACTTCAAGCAGAATATGACAAGTTATCTCAAGAGTACGCTCGTATGAAAATGGCTTATGAGGAAACTTACGAACTATTTACTACTTGTCAAGAGTCTACATCTTGGTATGAACAATTTTATTATGACAATGTAGATCCAACAACTGGAGAAATTGAGGGGGAATATTATGAGTAGTATTATTTGTTTATTATTAGGTTTAATATTAGGCTCTGGTTTATGTTATCTTGCCTTTAATCAAGTATTAACTTCTAAAGACGATATTATAGACGATTATAAAAAAGGTATAGAAATACATAATCAAAGAGAATTAAAACTTATATATATAAATCAGTCTACTAAAGACTATGTAAAACAACAACAAGATATTCTTAAAACTGTACCTATTAAGGTAAAAGAAATTACAGACGAAGCTAGTTTACAAGCTGGTAGATATATGGCTTTAAAAGATATAGAAAAAACTATTATTCAATTAGAAAAGAACTCCGAAAGCTTAGTAAATAAAAAATAAGGAGTGATGTTATGCCTAGAGTGTTTAGAAACAAGTTCGGTCGTAAAACTGTTAGACCTTTCAAAAAGCAAGATCTAAATAGTATGATCGTAATTTGTAAGAAAAATAAAAACGCAGCCGAAGAAGAAGAAAACAAAGAACAAGTTTATTTATGGGATCGTAACTATATGATACTACACCTAGGTAGAAATCTAGCTTTTCGTATAGAGGATCTATTACAGTTGAAAACTGATAATTTTAAAAATGGAGGTATTTATACAAGAGAGTTCAAAACTGGTAAAGAACAAGCTTTTGAACTCCACCCTTCATTGAGAAAAGATTTAGAAGATTATATAAATAGAAATAAGCTTGTTGAAGGAGAATATTTATTTAAAAGTCGTAAAGGTACTAATATACCTATTACACGTCAAAGAGCTTGGCAGATTATTAAAGAATTATCAGACGAAGTTAAAGTATCTTATGTTGTAGGCTGCCACTCCTTACGTAAGTATTTTGCTAGAGAGTATTACGAACAGACTGGAGATTTAATCGGTTTAAAAGAAATGTTAAATCACTCTAGCGAAACAGTAACATTAAGGTATATATGCTGGGAAGAAGACGACAAAAACATCAAGCGAAAGAACTTTTATTTAGGAGGTTAATTATGCAAGTAGTTAATTTTAATCAAAAACAATGGCGTCAAGATTTTGCCGCATACGTTAAAGATAAATTGGACTGGTCCTCCGCTAGAGTAACAAAACCAGAAGTTATCAAAAAAGGTTATTATGATAATTCTTTGGGAGAACGCCTTTCCTCATTAAAAGAATTTAGAGTTATTAACGGAACTGGTGGCGAAGTTAGAATACAATACTATCACAACAATATTGTTGGCGAAGACGGTATGACTTATACTGATCGTGATTTTGAACTAGTTTACAATTATTTAAAAGAAGCAGAAAAAGAGCCATTATGGTTATTGATGAGTGATTTCTTTTATAAAAATAAATGCAACTCTGGTTTAATAAGTGAAGATAAAGACTACTACGCTTTTAGAAAAAGGAAAAAACTTTATAGAGTCTATAGAAAAGACAACGATAAATTTAAGTTAGAAATTGAAGAAGTACATTTATTTGAGTATGTAGATTTAAAAGTAATAGATAACTTAAATAGTATTGAAGAAGTAGAAAATACAATATTACAGTATTTTTAAAAAACTAATAACAATTTTACATAATGAAAATATGTAAATTGATATAAAAAATAACACTTTCCTGATGTCGGGAAAATGCTTATAAAATCTGGGTAAAACTACTCTTTTATAGGGTGGCTAGTGAATTTAACAGAATTATGTCATTTTGTAAAATTCAATATATAGGAAATGAGGTGCTAGAAATGCTTGTATTACCAATAAAAAAGAAATGGTTTGACATGATACTTAGTGGAGAAAAAAAAGAAGAATATCGAGAAATAAAACCATATTATGATAGTCGCTTAAATAAAAAAGTAAATTTTTGTGAAAGTACAGGTTATGGTTATTATATTCTTTTAAGAAATGGTTACTCAAAAAATAGTCCTACTCTAAAAGTTGGTTGTGTAATAAAAAAAGATTATGGTAACCCTGCTTGGGGAGCAATACCAGGTCAACTATATTATGTTTTAAAAATATTAAGTGTTGAGGTGGTTAAATGAAAGCTTTTATAAAAAAAGAAAAATGGGAAGAATTTAAAAAAGATTATGTAAAATATGGTTTCTCACTTGCTGTTTTCCCAGATAAATTTTATACAAAACCAATAGATAGATTTTTAGTAATACTTATAAGCCGAAAAACTAGAGAAATTAAACTTAGAACACCATACGGAGAGAGTCCATTTATGGAAGTTCAAGGAAATTATTTCGAAGATCTAATAATTAATAATTTTGTTGAATATAAAAAAGGTATATTTGATTAAGGAAGGTGTCGAAATGGCTAAATTAAAAGATAAAATAGTTGGTTATATTTCTCCTAAACAAAGAAAAATAAATACACTAGAAAATAAAGTCTCTACTCTTGAAGGAGTAATAAAAGACGAATTATATAATCTATTTATCGAAAAGCTGGGAGAACCAGCAGAAATGAAACGTCTAAAAAAAGACAATAAAAGATTAAGGCAACAAAATAAGTCTTTAAAAGAAATAATTAAAAATAGTTAATTAAAAAGGTGGTGCTAGTTGTGAACTTAAAAGAAATGCAAAAATATGCTAATGCGTTATCTGAAATTAGAGTTAAATGTAATTGTAGTCATACTTTATATTTTCCAGCTTATGGTCCAGATGTGCAGATTTGTTCACATTGTGGCCATAAAGTCTATAGAAATGATCGTATAAAATTTAAAGAAATATTATCTAAATGTATTAAAGTAAAGGAGGTACAAAATGGGTAAAGCTTATAATAGCAAGTGGAAAGTTACACCACTTACAGTTAATTTTAATCAAAAACAATGGAGACAAGACTTCGGAGCTTTTATTAGAAGTAAATTATTCTGGGACGGTACAACTTTAGTAACAAGATCTAAAGCAAAATCAAAAGGACCTAATTTAATTACTAAGGGAATAAGAACTTTCGAAGTATATAACGCCTATGGTGGTAGTGTTATAGTTGAATATCAAAACGAAAACGAAGTTTTATATACTACTCACGAAGATCTAATAAAACAATATTTTGAAGAAAGGAACATCAATATTTATGGAAAACAAAAAAATGAATTGCTCTAATTGTGGAGCCGTTATTGAAGATACATATTACAAATGTTTAGATAATTGTTTACAAGTTAATTTCTTTGATACAGAAGAAGAAAATTGCTTTTGTTCTGAGGAGTGCTTTTGTAAATATATGGAATTAGAACAGTTAGAAGTTAACGAAGAAAATGACGAAAATGACGGCGAAGAAATTTAAAGATAAATGCGATTTATGTGGTAAATTTGATATTTTAAAAGGTTATAATGGTAAATGCCTTTGTCCTAAATGTATCGAAAAAGGACCACAAGAAAATTGTTCTCCACTCCCTCGAAAAAACGAAAAACAGTTAAGTATATTTGATTTGGAGGTAATGTCTCGTGGAAATTGATACAGAAAAAGCAGAACAAGCAATAAAAGAATTATCAGACGTTTTTACAAAAGCATTTATGCCAGTTGCAGAAGCTATAAAAAATATATCAACTGCACTTTGTCATACATTTATTGATACTTGGGAAAGCATTAAGGAAAAAATGCCCGACTTTGAAAAAATGAAAATTTCACGAAAGCGTTTTGTTAAACTTTTAATGAGTATTGGTTATCAAAGAAACGAAGCCAATAAAATTGCTTGGCGTTATCACGAAGAAAAAGGAAAATATACATTTTTAGATTTTATCATTGAAAGTAACAAGAAGGAGGTATAATCAATGTGGCTTAGTATACTCATAGGAGCACTAATTGTATGTGCTGGTTTATATAGAATTGCCGAAGCAATAGAAAAAAATAGAAAGTAAGAAAGGAAGGATCTAATTTATGGCTGGAACTACAGACGCAGCCAACGAAGAAAAATCACAAATAGACTTCAAAGAAATAACAAGCTTTATCGTCGAAGAATTATCAAAGAGAAATTTACTACGTAAAGGAACTACTACTTATCAAAATACAGAGTCTCTTTTATACAAGTATAACGATTTGAAAAAATCAGTTGAAGACCGCGAAGAAGAAATCGAAGAAATTAAAACAACTGGACTACGCGGAAAATCAAAGAGCATATTTAAAATACCAGAAGGAAGTCATAGTGATTATGACACTATCGAAGAAGATATAATAAATGGCTTAATATCTGACATCAAAAAAACACAGTTAATTATTAACCGCATAGACAGAATATTAAAGAAATTTAAGTCCGATAAATATATCGACATAATTAAATTAAAATACTTTGAAAATAAAACGCAGCAAGATATAGCCGATTATTTCGAAAAAGATACTACTACAATATGGAGAAATAACAAGCGTTTAATCAATGAAATAAAGGTTTATCTATTTCCTAATGATGTTATCAAAGAATTTAACTATTGACAAAATGCAATAACCCACGCAATAACCCCGTAATTGACATAGCAATTTTTATATAATATAATTGGTACAATGAAATTATTAGGAATTGAGAAACACGTCTGTTTTATAGGCGTGTTTTTTTAGTGCTTATTTGAGGTGGTATTATGGCTAAAGACTTTGCTAAAGAGTTCTATCGTTCTACTGCGTGGCGCAAGACTAGAGCTTATATATACAATAAGCAACACGGAATATGTGAACGTTGCCACGGCGAGTATGGACCTGGCGAAATAGTACACCATAAAATATATCTAACCCCCTATAATATTCATAACCCAGCTATTACACTGGGAGAGGACAACCTAGAGCTATTGTGTAGAGTATGCCATGCTATAGAGCATGAGTCAGAGCTGCCAACAGATAAGAGTCTTATGTTCGACGACGAAGGTAATCTAATAGAAAGGAGCGTTGATTATGATATTAACCGTCTATACTAACTATCTCATTATGACTTATGACATAGTCTTTAGTGGTACCAAAGAGGAGCTCGCTAAAGCACTAGACGAAGGACCAGTCTTTCTGAGTACAAAGGAAGGAGCGTCAGTCTTTGTTAATCCGATTAACGCTGCACTGATAGAAATAAAAGACTCCCCCCTTTCTTAAAAAAGATATGCTTCACAGTGAACCGCGCTTGAGTCCTTTTTCGGACCGCTTCGGTCGTGTGAGGGGGGTGTAGTCAAAGGTGGTGGAAAAATGGAAAATGAAAATCTTAATTCTAAAGAATTAAAAGAAGTTCCCGACTTTTCGACAGAGCTTAAAAAACTTAAAAAAATATTCAAAAACATACCAAAAGATAAAAAGAATTTGGTACAAAAGCTTATCGAAAGTGCTGCTTTTATGTCCGTTGAGTTAACTAAATTAGAAAATTACATCAGTGTAAATGGTGTATCAGAAACATACCAAAACGGAGAAAATCAGTACGGAACAAAAACCAGTACAGAAGCCAGTGTGTACAACACTATGATTAAAAATTATACGTCGATCATAAAACAATTATGTGAGTTATTGCCAGAAGGTTTACCAGCAACAAAGGAAGGTAACGCTTTAATGAATTTCGTTACTAAGCCTAAGGGTAAATAATGAATTACATCAGAGAGTATAACGAAAAAATACAGTCTGGCGAAATAATAACTAGCCGCAGAGTCAAAAAGGTTTATGCTCGATTAGTAAAAGAAATGGACGATCCTAATTGTCCTTTTTATTTTGACGAAAAAATAGCTAATAGACCTATAGAGTTTACAGAAACTTTTTGCAAACAGTCCCAGGGAGAATTAGGCGCAGACCTAAAACTGGAATTGTTCCAGAAAGCTTATGTACAAGCTTTATTTGGTTTTTTAGATAAAGAAACTGGGTACAGAAGATTTAACGAAACAATGTTTTTGGTAGGACGTAAAAATGGTAAAACAACTCTTTTATCTCCTATCGCGTTGTATATGTTAATGGCTGACTATGAAGGTGCAGCCGAGGTATACTCAGTAGCAACAAAGAAAGAACAAGCAAAAAAGGTTTTAACCGAAGCTTGTAATATGGTTAAACAAAGTCCAGAATTACGATCCGTTTTGAAGAAAAGAAGAAATGATCTTTACTTCAATGCTACATCTTCTATCTTTGAAGCTTTAGCGTCAGACTCTAATACGCTTGACGGTTTAAATAGCCACGGCGTTATTATAGACGAATTACACGCTATCAAAGATAGAAATTTATACGAAGTTATGAAACAGTCTATGACTGCTCGACGCCAGCCGTTATTAGTTATGATAACTACTGCTGGAACAGTTAGAGAGTGTATCTATGACGATACTTACGATTATGCTTGTAAAGTAGCAGACGAAGAAATAAAAGACGATCACTTTTTACCTATTCTTTATGAACTAGATAATCGTAACGAGTGGACAGATCCAACGTGTTGGTTAAAAGCTAACCCAGGACTAGGAACAATTAAAAGTTATCATAATCTATCTATTGAAGTTGAACGTGCTAAAAATGATCCTAAAAAATTACCAGGTTTATTGTGTAAAGATTTTAATATTCGTGAAAACGATAGCAACGCTTGGTTAAGCTTTGAGGAAATTAACAACACAGAGACTTTTAATATGGAAGATATTGAGAATACTTACGCTATCGGTGGTTGTGATTTATCAGCTACTACTGACTTAACTTGTTCTACATTACTTATCAGAAAGCCTAACGACGAGAAAGTATATGTTATACAACACTACTTTTTACCGCAAGTAAAGCTTGATAGATTAGACGAAAAAAACACGCAAGAAGCACCATACAAAATATGGCGTGATAAAGGTTTACTTACTGTGTGTGAAGGAAATCGTGTTGACTATTCGCAAGTAACGGACTGGTTTGTACAAATGCAACAAGAATTTAAAATTGATCCTATATACGTTGGTTATGATAGAGCTTTAGCTGGTTACTGGGTTGACGAAATGAAGTCAAACGGTTTTCAAATGGAAGCCGTAGCACAGGGACCATATACTTGGAGTCAACCAATGCGTGAAATGGGCGCAGCTTTTGCAGATAAAAAGGTTAATTATAATAACAACCCTATTTTAAAGTGGTGTTTAACTAATACTGCGGTTAAAAAAAGTGGTTTGAATAATATACAACCAGTAAAAATAAACGAACGTCGAAGAATTGACGGAGCCGTATCTTTACTTAATGCTTGGGTTTTATACGTTAAGTATTATGAAGATTTTATGTATAGTGTGGGGTGATCAAATGAAACATAGAGGCTTATTTAAAACTATATTCGGTGGTAAACCGAGTACATCTAATGACGCAACAGGTTTTAACATTTATAGTCTGTTAAATACTTTTAACTCTACTTACCAGATAAATACGGGTAACGCTTGGGATATGGACATTGTACGTAGTGCGGTAGACGCATATTGTAGAAACTTTGCTAAATTAAAAGCTAAACATACAAGAGTTGGTAAAACTGGTAAATCTAAAATTGAAAGATTATTAAATTACCGTCCTAACGATTTAATGGAAGCTTATAGCTTTTATTATAAAATAGCTGCTAATTTAAAACTTACTAACAATGCCTTTATTTACCCAGAATACTCTCCTAATCACGAGTTATTAGGTTTTTACCCTTTAATGTCTAATAAGATAGAATTACTGGAAAAAAACGGACAATTATATTTAAAATTTTTATTTAAAACTGGAAAAATAAAGATCGTTCCATACGAAAATATTATACACATGAGAGGTCAATTCTTTGATCACGATATTTTCGGTAGTAAGAACTATGCTTTACTTCCAGCTCTTGATACTGTCTTAGCAATAAATCAGGGTGTTTCTAACTCTGCTAAATTGATTAACAGTATTAGAGGTATCTTGTCGGCTAAGGTATCGTCTAAAGACGAAGATTTAGCAAAAGCAAGAGATAAGTTTGTAGAAAACAACTTTAAAATATCTGCTAATGGTAGTGGTGTTATCGTAACAGATACAAAAATGGACTATACACCAATAAATGAAAAATCAACACCTATTTCTTCTGAAACATTAAGTTATACGAAGAATACTATTTATGATTATTTTGGAGTTAATGAAAGTATAGTACAAAATAAGTTTGACGAAAATCAATGGAACGCTTTTTATGAAGGTGCTATTGAACCAGTAGCTATACAAATGTCTCAATGCTTTACTAATAACTTATTTACCGAAAATGAGCGTAACTTTGGTAACGAAATAACTTTTGAAGCTAATAGACTACAATATGCTTCTAATAGTACAAAAATAAATGTTGTTAAAGAGTTAGCTCCTTTAGGTGTATTAAGAAAAAATGCTATTTTGGAGATATTTAATATGGCTCCCCTTCCAGGAGAAGAAGGAGAAAAAGTTATACAGTCTTTAAACTGGATCAATGCTGAAAAAGCAGACGCGTACCAAACTAATAAAAATGATACGCCACCAAAAGAAGATAACAAAAATAATAATGAAGATCCTATTGACGAGGGAGGTGGAGAAAATGGAGACGAATAATACAGAAAAGAAAGATATTAAAGTTGTTAAACTTAATAATTTTATTAGTTTTGAGCTTTTAAGAAAAATGAAAGAAAAAGAGCCAAACACTAAATTTATTTTACCTAATGGAAAGGAGGCTGTTCTAAATGACAAAAAAGAACAACAAAAGCCTAGTAAATAAAACTGGGCGTGAAATTAGAGTCTTCTCAGATTTTAAGTTAAAAGAACTTAGAAGCGACGACGGAGACGAAAGACAAGATTATGTACATGGCGTCCCAGTAGTATTTAATACTCCTACTTGTCTTTATGAGTTTGAGGGAGTAAAGTTCTATGAACAAATAGACCGCCATGCGTTTGATAGTTGCGATATGTCTGATGTAATATTCAACTATAATCACGGAGGCCCCGTACTTGCTAGATTAAGAAATAATACTCTTAAACTAGCTATAAATGATGTCTGTATGGAAATGGACGCATTTCTTGGGGGTACTAATAATGGTAGAAACACCTTAGAAGAAATAAGGGGTGGCTACATAGATAAAATGAGTTTTGCTTTTGTAGTAGCAGAAGACGGAGACGAATACGATCCAGCAACTCATACAAGAACAATAACTCGAATTAAAAAGCTATATGATGTATCAGCGGTTGATATACCAGCCTATGATACAACAAGTATTTCTGCTAGATCTTTCTTTGAGGTGGAGTACGAAAAAGAAAAAAGAGCTTTGGAGCAAGCCAGACTTAGAGAAATATGTATAGCAAAATCTAAAATCTAATAAGTTCGATAAGGAGGAAAATAAAATGAACGAAACAAGATTAAAAGAAATTGAAGCTAGAAAAGCTGAAATTAGATCACTTTTAGAAGATACATCAAAAGACGTTAATTTAGACGAAATTAACAAAGAATTAGATAGCTTAAATAAAGAACAAAGTTCTATTGAGGAAAGAGCTAAAATTGCACGTAGTTTAGAAACTGGAGAAGAAACACCAGACCGTGTAGAAAAAGTACCAGCTATTGAAGAAACAGAAGAAAGGAAAGGAAAAGATAATATGAATAAAGAATATCGTAGCGCTTACTTAAAACATTTAAGAGGTGCTGAAATGACTGAAGCTGAAAAAAGAGCTTTTACAGTTAGTGGCGCTGGCTCAGTAATTCCAGTAGAAACTGCTAACGAAATTATTAAGAAATTAAAGGATCAAGCACCTTTATTAAATGAAATTACATTATTAAATGTAAAAGGAAATGTTAAGTTTGCCGTTGAAGGTGTTAAAACTGACGCTGCTAAACATACTGAAAACGCTTCTATTAATGCTGACGGAGACACTTTAGTTACAGTATCATTAAATGGTTATGAAGTAACTAAAAAAGTACAAGTATCTGATAGCGTAATGACTATGAGTAACGACGCTTTCGAAGATTGGTTAACTAGTATGATCGCTGAAATGTTAGCAGACAAAATCTGTACTTTAATTATTAAAGGTAGTGGTACAGACGAAGCTACTGGTGTTGAAAAAGCTAATACTTGGGGAGATACAAACTCTGTTACTGTTGCCGCTGCTTCTTCATTGACTGAGGCTAACGTACAAAAGTTAATGTCTTTACTTAAAGCTGGTTATAGCAAAAACGCTAAATTCTTAATGAGTAATGAAACATTATTCAATGACTTTATGCCTTTACAAAATTTAGCTAAAAACTCTATCGTTACTGAAAGAGACGGTGTTTACTATGTATATGGTAAAGAAGTTATGTTGTCAGAAGATGTAGCAGCACACGAAGCTTATCTAGGTAACTTTAAAAAATATGTTGGTAACTTATCAGAAGATGTTACTATCGTAAGTGCTTTTGATATTGATACTAACTCTTATAAGTATCTTGGTAAAGCTATATTCGACGGTAAAACTGCTATCGGAGAAGCTTTTGTTAAATTAGTAAAAGCTGCAGCTGGAAAATAAAATTAAAAATTAAAGATAAGGAGTGATATTATGGCAAATAATAAATCTATTAGCGTCGAGCTAATGAAAAAAGCACGTGGTTTTCTTAGAATAACTATTGAAGACGACGAAGTTATAAATACTGAAATTACTACTCTTATTAAAGCTTGTAGACAAGACTTAATAAGAAACGGTATCACTTCTACAAAAGCTGAAAGTGAAGAAGATAGTCTAATAGAAACGGCTATACTTCTTTACTTAAAAGCTGAGTTTGGGTTAGATAATAAAAATTATGAAAAATATCGTAATTCTTATGAGACTCTACGAACAGAATTATCACTAACGAGCGACTATGTAAACGAGGTGGTAAAAAATGTGGAGTGATGTCTTATATCTTTTAGAAGAAGTTGAGAGTTTGGACGAGTTAAATCGTCCTCACTACTCTTATAAAGAAAATAAAGTATATGCTAATAAAATATCAGTTAAAAGAAGTGAATTTTACCAGGCGCAAGCTGCTGGCTTTAAACCAGAAAAAAGTTTTGAAATAAGGACCATAGAATTTGACGAAGATAAGCACACAAAAGTTAAATACAAAGGTGTTACATACAAAATACTACGTTCTTACGAGGTAAATAGTGAGATAACAGAAATTGTATTAACGGGGCTTAATAATAATCGTGAGCAACAATAAAATAGAATTTATAGACACATCAAAAGAAGTTAAAAACACTATGGTTAAGCTTTCAAAGTCCGCCCTTCGTGCTTCTGCTAAAGTAGCTGGTAAAGCTATTAAAGCTGAAACTCAAAAACGTACAGGCCGATTATCTAAACAAGTTGGTTATTGGGCTAAAATAAATCGTGATACTGGACAACCAGAGTTACAAATTGGTTACTATTCTAAAGCGCAAGCAAAAAAGAAAGGTAAACAAGTATCACACGCTAACCCTGCTTGGGCTGAGTTCGGTGTTAAATCACATACTATCAGTATTAAAAAAGCTAATACTCTAAGCGACGGTAATATTAACTATGGTAAATCAGTTAGCCACCCAGGACTTAGAGGACAAAGTATCTTACGTAATAGTGTCTTTAATAATATAGACGCTATCAGAGAGGCACAAGCTGAATACTTAGCAGCACTTAATAAAACTATTGAAGCAGCTGGAGGAAAGATTAAAGAAAGTGAGGAGATCGAAGATGTATAATTTCTTTATTGCATTACAAAAGTTTGTTAATGAACAAAAAATAATTCCACTATATTATGAAGAAGCTTCGAAAAAAGCTGACTTCCCTTATGGTGTAATTACTGATCCTATTAAAACTTGCTTACGTTACGGCGAATTAGTATACTTCGACATATTTATATGGACTACAGAGCCTAATACTGGTATTGAATTAGAAAAGAAGTTACAAGAACTTATCAAACTTCTTGACGGTAAAATCTTCTCAGAAGAAAGAGCCGTTATATACTTTGAAGAACAAAGACCAATATCTGATCCAGAATATGCCTTAATAAAAAAACAGATAACATTTAGTATTAGATTATTTTAAAGGAGGGAAAACTAATGTTAAAAGTATTTACTGAAAATGACACTAAAAAAATTCAAATTGACGAAGGTATCGTTGTATTAAACTTAGGAAAAGATAACGAGTTAATACTTGGACCTACTCGTGGTGGTGTTGAAATGACTATTACACCAGAAATAAGAGACATAGAGTTTGACGGTAAGCGTGGTAAAACTGCTGGTATGCAAGTTATCGACGGCGAAGACGCTACTATTAAGGTTGTGTCATTATGTTGTAGTCAAGATGTATTATTAAAAGGTTTACCTAATGCAACACTTGATACAAACAAAGTAATTAAACAAGGAGATTTTGGCCCTATAGCAAAGAGTAAATATATTGATACTATTGATGTAATTACACAAATGCTAGATAAGACTTATAAGATCCTTACATTTAATTATGGCTTACACGAAGGAGCATTTACTTATAAGGCTGCTCCTAAAGCAGAAAATGAACATAATCTTGAAATTATACCTCACTATACTATAGACGATAGTTCAAGACTATATCAAATTAAAGATAGTGAAACTTGCCCTATAACAGTTGGAGAATAAAATTAAAATATTATTCTCCTTTTTGTTTTCTATTTGAGCGATAACAAAAGGGAGAATAAAAAAGAAAGGAAAAAAAGAAATGAAAACAAAATATTTATTATTATTAAGTGAAATTATAGACAAAATGGACATTAAAGAAGAATTACAAAATTTAGATTTTAATACTGGAGACGAAAAAGAAGATCGAGAAAAATTAGGAGCTGCTCTTATAACTTTGATTATTACTAGAATTTATAAATGTGAAAAAGAAGTTTATACTTTTGTAGCTAATTATAGAGGTTATTACCCTTCTAAACCAGTATTTACTGATGAAGATACAGAAGATATTAAAACAGAAAAAAATAAAAAATATGAAGAAGATTTAAAACTTGCTTTAGAAAAAGCAGAAAATGAAGATATAATCGCATTATTTAAGGAAATAAGTAAATTACCAGGTGTTGCGAGTTTTTTATCTATAGCGTAAGTATCGGCACTGCGGAGGTCTTACGAATATTATATAAGCATTATGGCGGTATTGACTGGTTTGAGGACAAGCCGTCTTTTTTATTGGGCGAGTGTTTAGATAATGGTATTAAAAAAGAAACTGAATTACCTAAACTAATTAACGAAATTGTTAAAAAATTATCGCACGAAAAAACTTTTGTTCCACAACTAGAACAAAAGCCAAAAAAGAAAATGCGAAGCGCAGAAGACATTATGAAAGATTACGGTTTGGGAGGTGTTAAACTTGGCTAATATATTTAGTTTATATGGATCTATTTTTATAGATAATGAGAAAGCTAATAAAGCTATAGACGGCACTACCAAAAAAGGAGAAAGCTTCGCCTCTAAATTAGGCGGAGTTTTTTCTAAAGTTGGTAAAGGTGCTCTTGCTTTAGGTGGTACTTTGACTACCGCTGCTACTGCTATCGGTGGTTTAGCTATAAATACATCAAAAGATGTAGATCAAGCTATGAACTCATTTATTGTACAAACTGGTATTGCAAAAAATGAGTCTGGCGAGTGGCAGAAAGCCTTAGAAGATATATACAAAAATAATTATGGAGAGAGCTTCGAAGATATAGCCAACTCAATGGCTTTAGCTTCTCAAGAATTATACGAGTTTGATCCTTCGCAAATAAAAGCGGTTACAGAAAATGCTCTCGCGTTACGAGACGCTTTCGGTGTTGAAGTAAATGAGTCTATAAGAGCAACAAAAGCTTTAATGACACAATTTGGAATATCAGCAGACGAAGCGTATAACTTAATGGCCCAGGGTGCACAAGCTGGTCTTGATTTCTCTGGAGAGTTAGTCGACAATATTAACGAATATTCTGTACAGTTTGGTAAATTAGGTTTATCTGCGGAAGATATGTTTAATATATTTCAAAGTGGTGCAGACGCTGGAGCTTGGAACTTAGACAAAATCGGCGACGCCGTTAAAGAGTTCTCTATAAGAGCAATAGACGGCTCTAATACAACTGTAGAAGGTTTTACGAAACTTGGTTTAAATGCTGATACAATGGCTAAAAAGTTTGCTGCTGGTGGAGATACTGCTAAAGAAGCTTTTTATCAAACTATAGACGCTATTAAAGCAATGGACGATCCAGTACAACAGTCTATCGTTGGTGTTGATTTATTTGGTACAATGTGGGAAGATTTAGGACCAGAAGTTGTAACTCAATTAGGATCAATTAGAGAAATGTACGACGGTACAGTAGACTCTATGAACCAGATTAAAGAAGTAAAATACGACGATATAGGAAGTATGTTTGAAGGGTTAAAACGCAATGTACAAATGCTACTACTTCCTTTAGGTAATGCTTTAATGCCTTTAATTGTATCTATTATGAATTTAATTATGAATAATATGCCTTTAATAGAAGGTTTGATAAATCAATTAACGCCAGTTATTACTCAACTATTTAATGCAATTATTCCGTCGGTACAGACTATTGTAGAGACTGCTTTACCAATGCTCGCCACTCTGATAGAGACAATTTTACCTATATTTATTAGTTTATTAAGTACTTTACTACCTCCTATTATGCAAATAGTGGAGGCTTTACTTCCAGTCTTTGTAGAACTTATAAATATGTTATTACCACCTATATTACAAATAGTTCAAATGATCCTACCTTTATTACTTAACTTAATTCAACCACTATTACCTTTACTATCTCCTATACTTCAATTATTACAACCTTTCATTGATTTATTGATGTTAATATTACAACCTTTAACAGAATTACTTAACTTAATACTTCCACCTTTAGTAAGTATATTAAATGTAATTATACAAAGTATTATTCCAATGCTATCAGCACAATTTACTTACGTAGCTAATATTATTGGTAGTGTCTTTGGTACTGCTATTAGTTATATAACATCACAAATACAAGTTGCTAAAAATATATTTATGAATATTATAGACTTTATTAAAAATGTATTCACTGGTAATTGGAAAGCTGCTTGGCAAAATGTTAAAAATATATTTAGTAATATAATTAGTGGTATAGGTAATATCTTTAAGTTACCTATTAACTTCATAATTGACGGTATGAACGCATTTATTAAAGGTCTTAATAAATTAAAAATTCCAGACTGGGTGCCTGGTGTTGGTGGTAAAGGTCTTAATATACCTTTAATTAAAAAACTTCGTGTAGGTATGGAATATGTACCTTACGACGATATGCCAGCACTACTACATAAAGGAGAACAAGTCTTAACTGCTGACGAAGCTAAAGATTATAGAGAAAATAAGAACTCTATCGTTAATAATAATGAAACAAATAACTTTAACTTAACTATAAACTCAACAGAGCCACTATCTCCAGCAGAAACTGCTAGACAAACTCGTAAAGCTTTACAAGAATATAATCTAAGACATGGAAGGGCGTGATTAAATGGAAAGAACTTTAATATATAAAAATCATAAAGGAGATATGATTACTTTTACATATAAACCGCCTTTTCTTCTTAGTATCTGCGACGGCTTTCACGAAACAGTTGGTACTGTTAATAGTGTAAGTTCTGCGTATGGTGTTGGTACTACTTGGAACGGTACAAGTATAGGTCAAAGAGATTTAACTATCAAAGGTACTATAACAGATAATATACAAGAAAATAGATTATTATTATATGATATGTTCCCTCTTAATAGTGAAGGTACTCTTTACTATTATGAAGGAGATATTGAAAGAAAAATAACTTGTCTTGTTGAAAAAGTATCTATTCCAGAAAAGAAAGGTTTTACAAGAGACTTTTCTATATCTTTAGTATGTCCTAACCCTAGATTTTCCGCTTTGGCTGCCACTATCTTATCTATGGCTACCTGGACACCAGCTTTTAAATTTAAACTTGTTATACCCAAAAATAAAGGTATCAAGTTTGGTACTAAAAATACTACATCTATGGGAACAACAGAAAATACTACCGAAATTGATTACGGTATGACTATCAAATTTAAAGCTAATGATACTGTTAAAAACCCATATCTATTTAATGTTACTACACGTGATATTATACAGATAGAAAAAACTATGTCTGCTGGCGATCAAATAATAATCACTACTCACATAGATAATAAGAACGTTATTTATAAAAACGCCGTTACTGGCGAGGAAGAAAACATAAACTATCTAATAATGTATGGTAGTAAGTATTTACAAGTACCTAGCGGAACTAATACATTTAGAAGTGGTGCAGACTCTGGAGAGGACAATTTAGAGACTACAATAGAGTTTTTACCAGAATATGAGGCGGTGTAATTATGGAAGCTATATCATTAAATGTATATGATCGTGATTTAAAGCCGCTTGGTGTTATAGACAGTTATAGTTCTCTACGCTGGCGTCGTAAATATTTTGAAGCTGGCGAGTTCGAACTTAGTTTAAACCTTACTAAAAACAATTTTAAACTTTTAAATTATGATAATATCATAGTTAGAAGTGATTTAACAGAAAATGACGAGTTCGGAATTATAGAGTCTTGGAAGTTTAAGGACGACGGAGACAAAGTTACTATAACTGTATATGGTAGTTTTGGTTTATCGTTATTAAAAAGAAGAATAATAAAGACACGTATAAATTATAGTGGTAACTATATAGGTGGTTTTAGAAAGCTCTTAACTACAATGAGAGCTTTTTCTTTATTAGAAATTACAGACAGTGATATTACTAGCGATAAAGTAGATTTTCAATGTACATATAAAAATGTATATGATTATCACGAAAAACTATCAAGAGCTTCAAATATTGGAGCTAAAATTGTCTTAGATTTAAAAAATAGAAAGTATAAATATGTTAATTATGTCGGTAAAGACCGTACAGAAGAACAGAAAGTTAATACTAGATATGAATTTAGCGAAGATAAATCAAACTTAGACGCAGCAGAATATACATATAGTCGTAAAAATATGATTACTGATGTTTTAGTTGGTGGAACTGGCGAAGACTCAGCTAGAATATTAAGAACTGTAACGAAGGTTACAACAGATACACACGACTTTGATATTAGAGAGGCTTTTGTAGACGCAAAAAGTCAAAGTAATAAAGATTTATCTACTACTGAATATAACGCTATATTAGATAATTTAGGGCAAGAAAAAATAACAGATCCTACCGAAAACTTCGAGGCTACTGTACACGCTACTCATTATAGAAAATACTGGGACTTAGGAGATATTGTTAATATCAAAAAAGAAACTTGGGAAATAGCACAAAAACAAAGAATTACAGAAGTTGAAGAAGTTATCGAAAAAGGAAAACACAACGTAACACCAGTTTATGGTACACCTATTGCAGAAACGTTCGAAAATGAAGATTAAAAGAAAGGAAGGACATTATGGAAAAGTTTAGTTTTTTTAACGACATAAACGACGACAGAGTCTACTACGCAGAAGACTTCGCTCGCCACTTAAAAAAATACTTTACAAATGGTATTTTCAACAATGAGTTAAAAGTCATAGCAAATAATGATATGACTATCACAATACAAGAAGGAGACGCCAATATTGAAGGCTACCGTTATACTAATACTGGGGATCTAATTAAAACAATAGAAACGGCCGACGGAACATTAAAAAGAATTGATAATGTTGTTGTTCGATTAGATTTAACTAATAGGTTAATATCAGCTCAAATAATCAAAGGGGCTTTCTCTGATAACCCTTCGGCTCCAGCTTTAGTTAGATCCTCAACTATTTATGATATTAAATTAGCTGAGATATATGTAGGTGCTAGTGTAACATCTATAACACAGTCTAATATTACAGACACAAGATTTGAGGAGTCTGTATGTGGTGTGGTTGCTTCTACTGTGGAAACATTAAACACAGAAGAAATATACGATCAATTATATACTAAATATAATGAGTATATAGCAGCAACAGAAGCTTCTTTTACAACTTGGTTTAATCAAATAAAAAATCAACTAGACTCTGACGCTGCAGGACATCTAACTAACCAGATAATGGAGATAGTTGATAATAGCTTAAAAAGCGAGGTTAAAACACTTACACCAGGTAATTGGTTGTTAAATAGTTCCACAAATAGGTATGAATATGATATAATTAAAGCTGGTATCACGACCGATACCTTAGTTACTGGACATTTAGACTTAGATAATCAAATAAAGCTAAATGACGCTTATATTAGTTCATATAATGGTGGTTATAAAATTATAACAAGTGTTAAACCTATTGAAGATATTTCTATAACTATAACTTATGAATTATCTAATTATGATTTAGAGGAGGCGTCTTAATATGATAGGTATGATAAATGTCGGTAATAAAAAATCAGTAAATATTAGTAAAGTATATGGTGTAAGAAGAAATATAAAATCGTCTTCTTCTGCTTGGGAAAGAATTAAGGACTCTGTAGGTTTAGTAGCTAATGCTCAAGTGGGAACTACTGCGGTCGTTAATAACTTCGACAGTATTTACCCATGGAGTGATATAATTACTTGTAATTATAATAATACTTCAAAAAAGATAGTTGCTTACTATGGAGACGCTAATTTCTCCTTTACTGGTAGTAATGGACAAGTATTAACTATTATTCCAGAATTTTATTATAAAAGATATGTCTCTGACGGCTACGAATATGTCTTAATATCAAAGGACAATTTAGACGGCTTTGTTAAGAGTGATAAATTTATGATAGGACGTTATACAATGTCTGGATCAAGTTCTGGAGTATTTAGTAGAAGTGGTTACTCTCCACTTGTAAATACTACGATAGCTAATTTTAGGCAATATGCTAAAAACTTAGGCTCTGGTTGGCAACAATTAGACTGGCACTACTTTATATTACAAATGTTATATTTAGTAGAATATGCAGACTATAACGCACAGTCAAAATTAGGAGCTGGGTTTACTAATGCTAATAACACAGGAGCTATTAAAAGTGGTGGCTGCGATAAACTAGGTATGAAGTCTGGTAGTGCAGCTGGAAACGATACAAGTTCTGTAATTTATCGTGGTGTTGAAGATATATTCGGTAACGTATGGCAATTTGTCGACGGTATCAATATAAATAATTATCAAGCTTATATAAATTACAACCCTAATACTTACGCTTCTGATGTATTTACTGGAGATTATCAAAAACTAGGTTATGTAAATAACTCTACAAGTGGTAGTTATGTTACAGGCTTAGGTTATGATCCAAAACACCCTCTTGTAGCGTTAGCTACTGATGTTGGAGGAAGTAGTAGCACATACACTACAGATTATTACTGGTGTGCTAATGAGAAACGTATCGCTCTTGTCGGCGGTATGTTTTGGGACTTTTCGCGTTGTGGTTTGTGGTATTGGTACTGTGGCAGTGACTCAGCCGTTACGAGTACCAGCAGCGGAGCTCGACTTCTTAAAACTAGTTAGCGGGGGTTTGGGGGCGGCCAGCCTCCCATAAAATAAATTAAATTATATACCGACTTAAAGTCGGCGACGCGCCATTTAAAAAATGGGACTTGATGTGTAAGCTTCGATTTTCTCTTGTTAGTCGCTCGTGTCGGCGGTCGCTGGTATGAGTCTTCTCAGTGTGGTTGGTTTGACTTTGCTTTTTTGAGTCTATCTTCTGACGCTGGGGACCAGATCGGAGCTCGACTACTTAATTTGATAAGGGATCTGGTGTGTAAGCTTCGGCCTTTACTTTTCTCGCTTGCTCTTGTCGGCGGTAGTTGGAGTGATCACTCTTTTTGTGGTATCTCTGACTGGCGTTGTCTTGGAGACTTTGGGTTTTACAGTTCTTCGGTCGGAGCTCGACCACTTGTATTATTGTGGGACTTGGTGTGTACGTTTCGATGTTTCCCTTTTAGTCGCTCGTGTCGGCGGTGGTTACGCCAATGCAGCTAGTGCTGGTTTGTGGTGTTGGCATTGCAACGACGACTCTAGTATTGTGTGGGACGACATCGGAGCTCGACTACTTAATTTGATAAAGGGATCTGATGTGTAGGCTGCTTCGTCTTTACGCTTTGCGCTCTTGTCGGCGGTGGTTGGAATAATACCACTTATGCTGGTTTGTGGTGTTGGAATTTGAACGAGAACTCTGGTGCGTATGGCGTCGTCGGAGCTCGACCACTTGTATTATTGTGGGACTTGATGTGTGTGTTTCGACTATTGTGTTTGTTAGTTCGCTCTTGTCGGCGGTAAATGGAACGACTCACTTTATTGTGGTTTGTGGTATTGGAATTTCAACAATGACTCTAGCCTTACTAACATCACTGTCGGAGCTCGACTACTTAATTTAATAAAGGGATCTGTTGTGTATGCTCCTTGCCCTTGACTACTTCTCTTGTCGGCGGTCGCTGGCTCAATGGTAGTTATTGTGGTTTGTGGTGTTGGACATTTAATAATGCTTCGGCTGATTATGGCGACACTATCGGAGCTCGACCACTTGTATAATTGGGACTTGGTGTGTGCGTTTCGGTTGTTTACCTTTCGAGTCTTGTCGGCGGTGCTTGGCCTGATATTTCTCGTTGTGGTTTGTGGTGTTGGAATTGTAACAACGACTCAGCTAATTCGAACATCAACAACGGAGCTCGACCACTTATATTATGTGGGACTTGGTGTGTGTAGTTCTGTTGTTCATACCTTCGGCTCGTGTCGGCGGTATGTTTTGGGACTTTTCGCGTTGTGGTTTGTGGTATTGGAACTGTAGCAATGACTCAGCCGTTACGAGTACCAACAACGGAGCTCGACTACTTACATTAAAGATCCTTACACATCATTTTCCTTAGCGCTTGCTAAAAATTAGTCGTTCTAGGCTGCTCTAGTAGGTTTATCTCTTGAAATATAGAATTTCTCGAAAAAGCGGTAGGCAAATATAAGAATTATAAGGACTAGATTTAATTATGAAAAGAAAAGGTAACATTTATGAAAAAATCACAGATTTAAACAATATTGAAACTGCTATTTACAGAGCTAGTAAAGGCAAAGGCAACCGTAAGAGTGTTGAAAAAATACTTGACTCTCCTACATATTACGCTATGCAAGTACAACAAGCTTTAATAAATAAAACTTATATACCTAACAAATATGTAGAAATGAAAATAAGAGACGGTGCTAATAAAAAAGAAAGAATTATTTATAAACCTCGCTTTTACCCAGACCAGGTAATACACTGGGCTTTAATGCTTCAATTAGAGCCAATTATTATGAAAGGTATGTATGAGTTCTGTTGTGCTTCTATAAAAGGTAGAGGTATTATGCGTGGTATGAGACATATTAAAAAAATATTAGTACAAGATAGAAAATATACTAAATATTGCTTAAAACTTGATGTTAAGAAGTTTTACCCGAGTATTGACAAACAAATATTGAAAAATAAATTTCGTAGAGTTCTAAAAGATAAAGACACACTAAATCTTATAGACTTAATTATTGATAGTAGCGAGTCTGGTATTCCTATTGGTAATTTTACTAGTCAATGGTTTGCGAATTTTTATTTACAAGATTTGGATCATTTTATAAAAGAACAATTAAAAGTAAAATACTATGTACGTTATATGGACGATATGGTATTATTTTCAAACAACAAAAAAGAATTAAGAAAAATCAAAATAGAAATAGACAATTTCTTGAGTAAAGAAAAGCTAACAATTAAAGAAAACTGGCAGCTTTTCAAGACTGAGTCTAGGCCTCTTGATTTCTTGGGTTATCGTTTTTACAGAGGTTATACCACTTTAAGAAGAAGTAACTTTTTAAGAATTAAGAGGCGTGCTAAAAAAATGGCTAAGAAAGATCATATAACCTATCACGACGCAGCAGCCATGCTTAGTTATAGCGGGTGGCTTAAACACTGCGACTCGTATAATTATCAACAAAAGTATATCAAACCGTACGTTAATTATAAATTGTGTAAGGAGGTTATAAGAAATGAAAGTAAAAAAAGTAGAAAGCACAATAAGACCTGGTAACTTTAGAATTGGAGACATTAAGGACAACCTAACAGAGGTTGTTTTTTTTGACGACATAGAAGAAGTTAAAAGAACTACTACAGACGGTACAGAAGAAACAATATATACTTATTATGAGTATGCTATAAAAATAATCAGTAGAGACGATTTAGAAGATTACATAAACGACAACTTAAATACTTGGAAGGAATTAGCTAAACAAAGTTTTATTGCTTCTAAGGCTGCTGAAATTAGAGCTATCAGAGATAAACTGTTATCAGAAAGTGATAAACACGTACTCATTGATAGATTAGGTATAACTATACCAGATAACATTACGGCCACAACTTTATTAAGTGTTATCAAAGAATTATTTTCTTCTTTAGGAGATGTCTTAAACGGACAATGGGCTGCTTATCGTCAAGAATTAAGAGACATCACAAAACAAAAGAACTTTCCTTTTGAAGTAGAATTTCCTACTATTCCAGAGGAAGACGACGGATCTAAATAATGGAAAGTTCAACTATGATTTCTATAGGTTTAGTATTTACTATAATTGGTGGCTTAATTGGTTACGCCACTTTTTATATGAATAGTAAGAAAAACACTAAACAAGAGACTAAAGAGGAAGTGGCTACATCTACTAGACTAGATACAAAATTAGATATGATTAGTAAGAATATTGACGAGATAAGACTTGATAATAAAGAGTTTACAAAGTCAATGCAACAGATCGGAGAAAGACTTTCAGCTGTTGAGGCTTCTACTAAATCAGCACATCATAGAATAGATAACTTAGAAGAAATTGTAAGAAAGTGAGGTGTGAGAAATGGAACTTGAAACAATAGTTGTATTGGTTACTATGGTAGTAACCTTTTTATGTGGCTTAATTGCTAAAAAAGTAAGCTGGTTTAATAATCATTTAATACCTATACAAAATATCTTAATCGGCGTTATTGTAGCAATTATAGAGTTCATAATAACTAAAGATTTTAGCGTTGCTATCGCATTGAGTGGTTTAATAGCTGGTGGCGCTTACGACATAGGAAATAACTTAAAAAAAATAACTAATAATTAAGGAGGTCTGATTATGGACAAAGTTTTTGGTATTGATATTAGTACATATCAAGGAGGAATAAATCTAGCTACTGCTAAAGCAGAAGGAGTTAAATTTGCTTTATTAAGAGCTGGGTTTACTGGTTATGGTAACGGAGTTAGTAAGTCTGTTGATAACCAATTTGAAAATCATTATAGAAATGCTAAAGCAAATGGCTTAGGTGTAGGTGCTTATTGGTTTTCAAGAGCAACTACATACGAAAACGGAAAAGCAGAAGCTGAATATATGTATAATAACTGCTTAAAGGGAAAACAATTTGAGTACCCTATAGCTATTGATGTAGAAGATAGTTATTATCAAGCTAAAGCTGGAAAACAAGCCGTAACAAATGCTATTAAAGGTTTTTGTGAATACTTAGAAGCTAAAGGTTATTATGTTTGTATTTATGCTAATAGTAATTGGTTTAAAAATTATATGGACCTATCACAATTAACTAAATATGATAAATGGGTAGCTAACTGGGGAACATCTAGGCCTAGTAGCCCAGCTGGTGGTTTATGGCAATTTGGAGGAGAAACTAACCGTATTAGAACTAATAAAGTAGCTGGTATGACTGTAGATCAAAACTACGCTTTTTATGATTACCCAGCCATTATGAAACAAAAAGGTTTAAATGGCTTTAGTGCTAACGCAGATGTTAAGCCTCAAGATCCAATAACACCAACACCACAACCAACACCAGCTCCTAGTAATGATACAATTTATGTAGTTAAAGCTGGAGATACATTAAGTGGTATTGCTTCTAAATATGGCACTACATATCAAACTTTAGCTGCTTACAATAATATAAGTAACCCTAATCTTATATACGTAGGTCAACAAATTAAAATACCTGGTAATGGAACAACAACTACTAATACAACTACAAATAATAGTAAAACATATACTGTTAAGAGTGGAGATACATTAAGTGGTATCGCTTCTAAATATGGTACTACTTGGCAAAAAATCTACAATGATAATAAATCTGTTATTGGTAGTAACCCTAATTTAATTAAACCAGGACAAGTATTAACTATAAAATAAATGATAAAATAAAAAGAAGGTTTCCGACATAATTGTCGGTTACCTTTCTTTTTTTTTGCTCTATTTTACTTGTGGCTTTTATTTATGATAAACTTATTGTGTCAATTCTTCTGTACCAATTAATGTTAACAATGATTTACCTTTATCATCTGGCATAGTAAATCTTTGGTTTAAATAACGTAGAGCAGCTGCTAATTCAGAATCAGGACCACCATATTGGCTGTATAAATATTTAGCCATTTTTAAATCTTTATTTTTAATATCAACAGGATATTGTAATCTTTTAATATATTTCCACATAAGTAACCTCCTATTTTTCCCATGGCCATGGTGAAGAATTCCATGTCCATCCTTGGGTCATTGCATTACTATCAATAGTAAGTGGTCCAAACATATTTTGGTATTGTTCGCATAGTGCTTCTTCTTGATTTCGGTATTGATTGTATAAATTTAACATATCTTTATCTTCTGGATAAATTGTTAAATATAAGCTAATGTCTATTAGCGCAAAACTTAGTGATTCAATCATAAGTAGCATTTGGTCTTTATCTGACATTGGTTGTATTTCAACAGGATTTGTTAATTTATAGTCATTGTAAAGATTTTTAAACATGTTTCCACGTATAAATCCTTGATAAGGATCATATAATTTACTAGGATTTGCATCTTCTGTAAAATTTGGCTGATTATAATTATTGTTATTGTAATTATAATAGTCATTACGTAAATAGGTATTATACATAATTTCACTCTCCAATATAGACTATGGTTTTGTGGCTATTTGGAATGGGTAATTAACTAATAAAATTTATATTTTTTTAATTTATAGTGAAAAGTACTTGTCAAAACTTCTTTTTATTGTTAAAATATATTTCGTAAACGTGATATGGCGTGGTTGGTGAAGTGGTTAACACGGCGGATTGTGGTTCCGTTATGCAAGGGTTCGATCCCCTTACCGCGCCCCATTGTGAAATCTGCTCGAACTTTTCGAGCTTGATAAATACTAATCCAATTTGGATTGGTCAGAGTATTGAAATTTGTCAACACTCAAAAAAGGAAGAGTTTATCTCTTCTTTTTGCTTTCATATAATAAATTGCAATATAAAACTGACTAGAATTTAGCCAGTTTTTGGTTTCTATTGAACTACGAATTCGATAACATTACCATCAGTCCAGAAATCTGCGTTATACTCAACAGTTATTTTTTTGGCCTTTTTAGGAACTTCATATAATATATAACCTACAACTTTCTTTCCTTTTCCAAGAGTTGCTGATAAGTCTTTATAGTTATCACTTCCATACATATATGAATCAACTGCTTCACCATCAGCATAGGCATTGAAACTCATACTACTAACATATAATTCATCATTATCTTCATTAATGTTTTCAACTTCAAATTTTTATGCAATGATTTTATTGCTATCTTTTGACCCTAGATATTCGTTATAATCAGTGACATTAGTATTTATTTCAGTCATAGTTATTTTTTCATATTTGTTTTGGAATGTTTCATTTAGTTTAAATGAAGTTTTTTATTATATTTGAAAAAACTGGCGAAAATGTGTTATACTACTGATATAATGATACGAGTGATTTAATTGGTTTGAATTATAATGGTGTAATTTATTATTATATTAAAAATTATCAAAATGATATTATAGGATTATTAGATAGTAATTATAACATTGTAGCTAAGTATGAATATGATTCATTTGGTAATATCATTAACATCACTGATGAAAATAATAATGATATTTCTAATGATACTAATCATATAGCAAATATAAATCCATTTAGATATAGAAGTTATTATTATGATAAAGAAACAAAATTATATTATTTAAATAGTAGATATTATAATTCTGATTGGTGCAGATTTATTAATATGGATTCTTATGGTGGCGAAATTGGAGGTCATATATTATCCCATAACACATATGCATATGCATTAAATAATCCAATTGTTAACTATGATAGTGATGGTAATTTTGCTTTTGCTATAGGTATTCCAGCAATAGCAAAAGGAATTTTAGCTTTGGCTACAACGCTAGTTGCATATAATGCTCTTAAAGGCTTAATCACAACAGCAGTTACATCAATAGCAGGTGCTTTGAATAACCCATATGTAGGGACTAAGACTAAAAACAAAGAAAAATCAAAGGCTACAACAAAATCGACAACAAAAACAAGTACTAAAGTTTTACCTATTTCGCAATATGCACCACAACAAAGTGAAGCAATCAAACCTTGCACAACTGCAAAAATTAGTAAAGGTGATGTTGTTAGAGGAGAGCGATTAACTATTGAAGAAACTATTAATCACGTAAAAATGAATAATGATGTAATGTGTGATACAAGAATTTCAGCTTACAGTGTTGCTAGTCAATTTGCAGGTTTTTATGAAGATCCAGCACATCATAATGGTGCCAAAGGATATTATCCGCATTTTCATCCGTGGAATGGTCCAAATCATCCACATATATGGTTTTATGGAATATAATAGAAGGTGATAAATTGTGTTAGTAAAGAGTGATATTAATTTAGAAGAAAATAAAGGAATTTTAAATTATATGGTACAAAAATGTAATGTTATTTCTCTGACAAAATATCAAGATCAACATAGTGAAGAAAATGATAGAGTAATTAATATTATATTGAATAGTAATAAATATCAAAAAGAAGATATTTTAAATATTAATCCAATTAATGGTACTGATGAGTTTTATGAATACTATAAAGATAGTAGTGAGATATTTAATGATGATTATATAAATAAATATGAAAATGCTTCATGTAATCCATCACTTTTTGAAATTAATAGAAAAAATACCATTACTGGTAGTATATATAGATATATTTATAATTATAAAACAGATGAATTTATTCATAAATATAAAGACATAATTGTAAAAAAGGAAGAAGTATTATTAACCAGCGGTATACATCATAGTACTATTTATTACTTTAAATTAAATACTGACATAAAAAAAGAATTAATATTAAAAAAATCAATTTCTAAATGGCAATACCCATATTCAATGGAAGATATATCATTTTATTTAGATGATTATTGTTATCTCCAATCAATATCTCACGAAGATATATGTGAAATATATTATGATAACGAAGAAGAATTTAAATATCTGAAATTGATAGGAATAGAATTTGATAATGAAAATTATATTCCAGCATCAAAAGATAATTCATCATATCCAAATTTTTAAATGTAATAATTTATATGAATGATTAAAAAGAAAAAGATGGTGAAATATGACAATAGAACAATTCGTAGAAAAATTTGAATTTTATATGAGAAAATTAGGATAGCTACTTTAAATGGTGATTATATTAGTGGTAATCGTGCTGAAAAGGAAATAAGCAAAAATAAAGAATACGGAATATTTTGTTTTAATGCTGAAATGACATTAAAAGTTTATAACGGTGAAATACAAAATAGAAAATTATAGAACATTTAGATACGATGTAAAATAATATTATCATATTCACAAAAAAGTAAAATGAATTTTCATTTTGCTTTTTATTGATTTTATGATACAGCTATTAAAATAATTGATACAATCCTTGTTGAATATGATACATCAGGAACTTATTTTGTTGGACTTGAATTTTCACTTCATATTGGGGTTGGTGGTCATATTAAGGTAGGATTCAATATCCCGTGGGATTGGAATTAAAATGAAAGGTGAGTTATATAATGAAAAGCATTAAAATATTTGAAAAACAATTAACAAGACAAAATTTAATATTAACCTTGATTATACTTTTAATAATTATTTGTATTCTGTTTTCTATTTTTATAAAACAAAGTAATATAATAGATAGTTATTTTCCCTTTGTTTTAATAGTTTTATTATTTGTCTATGTTCCAGGTATTTTAACAATGATAAAGATAAATCAGCTGAAAAATGATTAAACATTAGAAAAAGAATTAGAAAATATAATAGTGTATTGTCAAAATGCATATATATTAACAGAAAATTATATAATTCCCAATTTTTCAAAGAAGAAGATTATAAAATATTCAGATATTATATTAATGTATACTAAAAAACATAAAACGAGAAATGGTTTAGATGAATATTTACATTTAATACTAGATAATGGTAGACACGAAAAATTTATAATAAATACTACTACTATCTGTATTGGTGCGAATGTAGAACCATATGATTTTTCGAAAATTATAATTGAAAAAAATAAAAATATATTAATTGGGTATACAGAATATAACAAAAATATTGTTTTTCAAAAATATGACATACAAATATGATAAATAAGCTTAACTAAAAAGAAAGATTTAGATAATTCTAAATCTTCTTCAGAGTGTTGACAAAGTTCAATACTCTTTTCTTTTTTTCAAAATGGTTTATGGTATACTTACAATGAGGGGTGATTTGATTTGAAAAAAAATAAAAATTCGCCAAATTATTTAAAAAAAATATTTTTTATACCGTCGATATTTTTAATATTTTTTTCATTAATTGCTATGATACCTGATGAATCTGAAACTAATCCATTAACATGGAGCGAACTAATTATGGCAGATATTATTTTGTTGCTATTATGGTATGTAATATCATATATAATTTCGTTGATAATTAATAAATTTAAAGGAAATGAAAATGAAAATTCAAATGGAGATAATTATGAAAAATCGAACATTATTATAAAATATTTTAAAAGAACTAAGCTTTCATTTACAATGATGTGTATTACATTTGTAATTTCTTTTTTCTTTTTATATTTTGGAATTGTAGAAGATATTAAATGGATGTGTATTACAATGCTTATTGGCTCATTTCCATTTATTATATATTTAATTATAACATTATGTGTAAATAAGTTTTACGAAAAGAAATATGTAAAAAATATTTATAATATATTTACTCCAATTTTTACAATATGTGTTTTAATCTATTATTGTGTGGCTATATTTGTTTGTTTATTAATTCAAGTTGCACACCCAGTTACTAATATAAATAAATATAAATATGTAATTTCTGATAGTTTATTCACCATTTTTCCAAAGCAAATTCCACAAAATGCAAATAACAAATTTTTTTATTATCAACCTGGTGTTCTACAAGGTGGTACGACTATAATTTTATATTATGTAGATAATAGTTTGAATCAAGAGTTAATTTATGATAAATATGTTGATAATTCAAAATGGATTGGATATTTAAGTGATTATATGGATAGTGAAAATTTGCTTGTCGATGCTTTTTATAATACACCAATTGAAAAAGAAAAAGAAAAAGCTTTTAAAATATTTTTGATTGATGGTTCTTGTGATAATTCAGGATATTGTAATCATGGAAAATATTTAATTGTCGCTATAAATGAACAAACAAGAGAAATTTTGTATAAATCTAAAACATGGTAATTAATTATTTATTTATAAATGTTAAATCAAAAAAATGTTAAATCAAAAAATACTAATTAAAAGTGGCTGCCATGAAATGAAATAATTTCATGCAGTTCTTTTTTTGTTTAATTAAAATATAAAAAACGCTAGAAAAATTAACTTCTAACACTATATATGATACGATCAAATTGCTGAAAGAAGATGTATCACATGAATTATTTTACCATAAAAAGATCTATTTTCATAGTTTCCTCAAAAGAATGCTAATATTAATATTTTCTGAAAAAGAAAAAAATTATATATATTTAATGTTAATCATTAGTAAGAGAGGAAAACCCCCTCTTTTTATGTTATAATAACTATATAAATAATAAAAAAATAGAAGAAGGGAAGTGATTTGTATGAAGACAAAAAATAAGATTATTATTTGTATAATTATATGTTTAGTAATTGTTTTGATTAATCTTTTTGATTATTATTATAATCAATTACCTACCGTAATTTTAAAAGATAATTTAACGGTAACTGCATTATCAGATGTTACAAATTTATCATTTATAGAAAAAATAGAAGACGGAGTTGTTATTTCAAAGGAAGAAAAAATTGATACAACTTCACTTGGTAAAAAAGAAATTGTTATTGTAATAAAAAATAAATGTGGAAAAGAAAGAAAATACAAATATTTCATTGAAGTCATCGATACTAATTAATTTTTATATAAAAATTAATATTGTGCTAATTGTGAGTAGAAAAATGGTGTATATCCATCACCTGAACAAATTATTCCAAGTTTTGCATATTAGGATATGAGGAGGTTTTAAGATGAACTATTATACATTAAGAATTATTACTTTTGTATTGTTATTGCTTATATTATTAGTATTGTTTAAGTTTATACTTAAGAAAAAAATAAACAATGAAAAAAAATATAATAGAATAAAAATTATTGTTTTATCAATTATGTTGTTTATAAGTTGGGATTTTCCATATGAAAAAACATTTATAAAATTTGATACAGTGGAATCCTCTTTTTCTTATTATTTTCCTAGCGGAAGAATAATAAAAGAGCATGAAAAAGGTAGTGATACATATTTATTATATGCTGATTCTGGACATAAGGGGTTTATGTATTATGAAAAAACAACAAACGGATGGACATTTACAAAAGGTAAAATAATTTCAAAAACGTATAATAAATATCTTATTACAATTAACGAGATATCTTCAAAAGACATAAGTGGTATTATAATTAGTTATCCAGTATATGATGATGAAGATTTAATAAATGATTCATTAGATAATAAATTTGAAAAAATAACTCAAAAGGATAATTTAAATGGTGCAACTTTTGATACTATATTTACAACTGTTGATCAACTATTGGATGACAAGTATACTATTTATTTTGGAAAACAAGAATATAAGCCGTTAAATTAAAAAAATTAGGATAAAATATAATGTACTAAAAAAGTCAGAAATTTTATAATTTGAAAATTCTAACTTTTTTGTTTACAATTTTAATATAAAATATAATTATGATTCTAATAATAATGTAATTAGTGAGAATTACAAGTTAAATAGTATAGAACATACTATTCAAAATACATTAAATGATGATGATGCTATTACAAAAGTCGTTTTAGATAATGATGAGTTTAATTATAATTATGATTCTTTAGGAAGATTAGCAAGTAGTAATATTAACAATAATTTTAATACTAACTATGAATACATAACAAATGGTAAAAGAACATCACTATTAGTCAAATCTATTAGTAATAATAATGATAAATATAGTTATAAATATGATAAACTTAATAATATTACACATATTTATCATAATGGTAATCTAGAAAATAGATATTACTATGATGATTATAATGAACTTACAAAAGAAGATAATTATTTATTAAATAAAACAATTAGATATAAATATGATGATTTAGGAAATTTATTATTTAAAAAAGTATACGAATTAAATACTTATAATCAATTGAAACAAGATAAATATGAATATGCTAATACAAATTGGTGTGATCAATTAACTAAATTTAATGATGATATTATTACTTATGATGGAATAGGTAATCCATTAACAATAGGAGAAGATATAACATTAAATTGGATAAATGGTAGACAATTAAATAGTTACACAGATTCTAATAATGTAATTACTTATAAATATAATAAAGATGGTATAAGAACAAGTAAAATTATAAATAATGTAGAAACAAAATATTATCTAGAAGGTTCTTCAATCATTATTGAAAAAACAGGGGATAATATGTTATACTATATGTATAGTAATGGTGAATTGGTTGGATTTAAGTATAATGATAATATTTATTATTATATGAAAAATAGTCAAAGAGATATAATTGGTATATTAGATAGTAATTATAATATTATAGCAAAATACACATATGATTCATGGGGAACTGCTATATCAATTGCGGATGGCAATGGTAACGATGTTTCCAATGATTTAACTCATATAGCTAATATAAATCCATTTAGATATAGAGGATACTACTATGATAAAGAGATAAATTTATATTATTTAAATAGTAGATACTATAATTCAGTATGGGGCAGATTTATAAATGCTGATAATTATGTTTCCACCGATACTGGTACACTAGGCTATAATATGTTTATATATTGCAATAATAATTGGGTGAATTATAAAGACAAAGATGGTCATGGACTATTTGCATTAGCTGTGGTAGCAACAGTAGCGATGGCAGCTTTGGTAGTAAATACTATCAAACAAAAGAAAAAAGCAAAAAAAGAAATAGAAAAATTGCAACAAAAGCAAAATGTTCCTGATAAGACAAAAGAGATAGATCAAATGATGAAGAACAATGCGCAAAATTTGGTTAACAAAACAGCTAATCAAATTCCTATACAAAAATTATATACATTTGCTAAAAGTGTAGCTTCTGGTAGCGAAAATGATTTAAAAAGAACTGATGCTTGGGAAGGTGAAACCGTTTCATATAGAGGAATGGTATTAGAAGCTCAAGATATAGGAAATTTAAACTTTGGATACATAGGTAGAGCAATGGGATACGATATTGACTTTTTAACTGCTGGAGCAGGAATTGTTCAATTATATGAGCACTATGATAATCCTGAAACATATTTAAATTGTTTTACTTCATCTTTATGTGATGATCCTCGTGATACATATTATATCAAATTAGGTGCAATTATTTATGATTCATTAAACTAGGAGTTGATTCTATGAAAAATTTAAAAAAAATTGGTTGTTTTTTAGTGATATTATTATTTGTCTTAATAATTTCAATTTTTATTAGAAACCCAATGAAAAATCTACCTGAGGGTGATTTTGTTCAATCTTTAACTTCTCCAAATGGTGAATATACGTTAAATGCTTATAGATATGGTGGTAAAATGAGCTTTGATGCTTGGAGTGTTAGAGTTGAGATTGTTATCAATAAAAATCAAGAAAAGAAAAATATTTATTATAAATATAAACAATATGATATTGAAATGACGTGGAAAAATGATAATACTGTCATTATTAATGGCACAACGATAAATGTTTTAAAAGAATATTATTATAAAAATTAAAAGATTCAGATAAAATTTCTAAATCTTTTTTATTGTCTAGTGAAAATCTAGTAAAAAATAATATATTATTAGATTGTAAAAGTAATAGTTATATTTGCAAATATCTAATCTTTTGCTAGATAGAAAAGAGGAATATTTATGGAACAATTTGTAGAAAAATTAATGGATATTAATGAGCCTAAAACATTATTTATTTTATGTGGTATATTTATTTTTTCAGATGTAATGACTGGTTATTTAAAAGCAATTAAAAATAGAAAAATAAATTCTTCTATTTCAAGAGATGGATATATTAAAAAAATATCTTGGATTATTGCATTAATTCTTGGTTTTACAATTGATTATTTTGTAAAAGTAAATTTATTTTTGATTGGTAGTGCTATTGTATGTATTGCAACAGAGGGAATTTCAGTTTATGAAAATTTAGGTGAAATTGGTATCCATTTACCATTTAAAAAATATTTTGAAAAGGTAAATGGTGGTGCAAAATGTTAAAAGGTCAAAAAAGCGAACGTAATGGAATTCAAGATGTTCTTTGCCCATTTACTGATTGGTATTGTACTCAAGGTGCAAACGGTACCTATTCTCATTCTGGTAGTGAGGCAAATGATATAAGAGGAGTACAAGCAGGTGTAAGATATCCCTATTATGCTCCAGTTGATGTCCGTTGTGTTAATATAAATCGGCAATATGCATTTGTTTGGTGGCAATCAATTGAAAAAGTTAGATTTGCTGATGGAAGTATTGACTATATTACATTTATGTGTGGACACGATAATATAATAGATTGCTATGTGGGACAAGTAATAAAACAAGGTGCTCAAATTGGTAATATGGGAAATGCTGGTAGAGCAGATGGTGTTCATTGTCATATAGAAGTTGGAAGAGGAAAACAAAAAAATTGGGTTCCTAACGAATATAATGTATATTGTATTCCAAACCAAATTCCATTGGAAAAAGCATTTTTTATGGATAATACAAATATAATTCTCGGTATAGCTAATTGGAAATATTTAAGTGATGTTAAAGTAGAGGATTCAGATCATCTAGATAACTATTTAAATTTAAATTCTGATATTGATTCGTGGAATGTATATCCAATGGATGTAGCGCCAATAGATGGGAATCAATGTGCCAAATTAAATCCTAGAAAATTTGGTGGAGTGTCATATACCATTCATGGATATAGTAAAAAAAATGTTGCAATAATAGAAACGAGAGATTTTGGAATCGTTCAGATATATATTGGAAATGATGTTTCTAATATGTTCAGTATTACAAAAAAGCCTATTTATCATTTAATTAAATGATGGATCAAAGAGTTTATATCGTAAATTCTTTGATTTAAAAAAATAAAATTTTAATAAATAGTGATCAGTCTATTGAATGTAAATAGAATATATACTAAAATAAAATGTAGATAAGAATAGAAATATTTTATTTAATTGAAATTTAGACAGTAGAGGTATAAGTATGGAAAAAAGTAAAAAAGAAATTGTTAATAAATTATTAAAACAAGAAATAACAAAAGAAGAAGAGAGTGAATTATTAGATTTACTTGTGGATAAACCAATTGCGGTTGATGTAGAAAAACAAGAAGAGTCAAATTTGACATTTGGCGAAAAATTGGCAGATAAACTTTCTGCAATTGCCGGTAGCTGGACTTTTATTTTAATATTTGGTTTATTTTTAGTTTTTTGGATTGTATTAAATTCTATTTTATTAAAAGAACAGGCAGTCGATGCTTATCCATTTATTTTATTGAATTTATTATTATCTTGTTTAGCAGCTTTTCAAGCTCCTATTATTATGATGAGTCAAAATCGTCAAGCAAAAAAAGATAGTTTAAGAAATCAAAATGACTATTATACAGATGTTAAAAGTGAATTAATTATTGAAGAGTTACACGATAAAATTGATGAAATATTAAAAAATCAAAAAGAAATAAAAAAATATCTTGAACAATTAGAAAAAGAAAAAAATTTGTGATTTATTTCACAAATTTTATTTTAGTACAATAGTAGCAATATTTCTGCCACTATTGACTTCTTCACTCCTGTGGGAATGAATGATATCATTATGACATTTAGAACATATATCTGAAATGGTAATGTTTTCTTCTTTTAAACCTAATTGCATTAAAATTTGTTTATTGATAAGGGTAGTATCTATAAAATATTTTTGTTTTTGATCTATTACTTTACCTTTTGTAATACAGCTTTCAATTGAAATATCTTGAAATTCTTTTTCAAAATCGTTTTTAACATCTTCATCTACTTCAAAACAACATTTTAAAATGCTTGGACAAATATATGCTTCAATATCTTCTGGATTAGAATGATAATTGGTAATCATAAGATCGATTGCATTTTTTATAATTCTATGTAGGGTTCCTTTCCAACCGGAATGAATATTTCCAATTACTTGTTTTTTTGGATCATATAGTAAAATACCCTGACAATCCGCTAAAGAAGTAGTAAGCCCAATTCCTTTTATATTAGTAATTAATCCATCTACATCTTCAAAACTATCTTTCTTTGTTTCTTCTGTCACATATTTTACAATGTTTGTATGTGTTTGAATTGGTTTTATAAACTTAATATTGGATTCTTCTAGTATATCTGCCACCATAGTATATTGTTTTTGAATTTCTTCATCTGGAACAATCGTTTTCCTGAAATTAAAAGGTTTTAATGTAAATAGGTGAGATACATTAGCATGTTTCTTTAATTTTTCAAATTGAATATAGTGTTTTTCTTCATTTATCATCATATTATCACCACTTTTAATATATCATAAAATAGAGGAAAATAGAATAAATTCTGTTTACATAAAATACAAATTGATGTTATTCTTATTATAGTAGGTGATGCTATGAAATTCTGTTTACAAATTAAACTATCTTTATTTGATTTCTCCTCATCACAAGATTTTTGGGATTTAACCAAACTTTTAAATGACAGTTCTTTAGTAGATTACATAGAGGATAGTGAATTTGCTAGGGTAATTTATTTTATTAAAGAAAATAATGAAATGATTGGTTTTGTTTTTTTCATGCAGTATAAAAATTCAAATGTATACAATGTAGAATATGATTTGTTAGATTCTAAGAAAAACAATGATTATATTTATACTGTTTTGACTTTGATAAGAGATAAAATAAAATCATACTCAGAAATACAAAATTTTAAAATTATATCTGGAACGTTAAAGAAAACGAAAAATGAAGAAGTGGCAAGTAAATTTGGTGAAAAAATCTATACAAATGAACAATATAATTATTACGAAGTAAATCCAAATTGTGAGGATTTAAAAGAGGAAAATCAGAAAATACTAGAGTATTTAAAAACTTTTCATTCGAAGTAATATGTGCTATAATAACCTGGAAAAAAGGTGATAATATGTTTCAAAATGAAGAAGAAATTATGGAATATATCCATAAACAAGAAGAAGAATTAAAAGAAATTTACCATGATGTTGATTTGCTTTGCGAAAAAAATAGTTTAAAAGTATTAAAAGCTTTTCAAAAAAATCATTTATCAGAAAGTCATTTTAATTCCACAACTGGTTATGGTTATAACGATATAGGAAGAGAAGTTATTGAAAAAATATATGCAGATATATTTAAATGCGAAGATGCTTTAGTTAGAAGTCAATTTATATCTGGCTCTCATGCTTTGACAGTTTGTTTATTCGCACTCCTTAGACCAAATGATACTTTACTTAGCATTACAGGACTTCCTTACGATACCTTACATGAAGTAATTGGCATTAAAGATAATAAAAGTTCATTAAAATCGTTTGGTGTTCAATATGAACAAATCGATTTAATAGATCATGATTTTGATTATAAAAAAATAGAAGAAACCTTAAAAAATAAAAAAATTAAAGTAATTGAAATACAAAGATCAAAAGGATATTCTACAAGAAAAAGTATTACAATAGAATCTTTAAAAAAGGTCATTTCATTTATTAAAGAAATTAGTCCTGATACCATTATTATGGTAGACAATTGTTATTGTGAATTTGTTAATAAAGAAGAACCTACAGAAGTTGGAGCAGATATTGTTGTTGGCTCTTTAATTAAAAATTTAGGTGGTGGCATTGCTCCAAATGGAGCTTATATTGTAGGAAAAAAAGATTTAGTAGAATTAGCTGGTGAACGATTAACAGTTCCTGGAGAAGGAAAAGAAGTTGGTCCGACACTTGGGATAAATAAACAGTTTTTACAAGGATTATTTTTTGCCCCATCTGTTGTTGCTTCCGCATTAAAAACTTCTATTTTAACTAGTAAAGTTTTATCTTCTTTAAATTATGATGTAGAACCTTTATTTGATGAAAAAAGAGCAGATATTGTTCAAAATATTATTTTTAAAAATCCAGATGATTTAATTAAATATTGTGTTGGTATTCAAAAAGGTTCTCCTGTTGATTCTTTTGCGATTCCGATGCCTTGGGATATGCCAGGATATGATGATCAAGTAATCATGGCAGCTGGTGCTTTTACACAAGGCTCTTCTATTGAACTTTCTTGTGATGGACCTATTAGACCTCCTTATATTGCTTATCAACAGGGAGGACTTACGTACGAATATGGTAAGTTAGGTTTAATGAAAGCTATTGAGGAATTAACAAATGGACGATAATTTTGAAAAATATATTCAATCCATTGATGTTTCTACTTCTTTTTTAAAAAATAGAGCAAATGGAATTTTACTTACTGATGAAGATGTAGAAATTTTAGATCGTTATGGAATTGATTATCAAAATTGTTCTAATGCTGGCGAACTGGTTTTTCAAATAGAAGAATATTTAAATGAATTAGATTCAGAAGAGCTAGAAAATTTATCATTAAAATTATCTGAATTTCAATATTATAATGAAACAAATAAATAGTGCGAAAGCACTTTTTCTTTACAATGTATGGAAAATTTAATACAATAGAACGAAAAGGAGTGATATTATCATAAATAATTTTTACAAATGTTTAGAAAATAAATATTTGACTAAAAATGATGTGATAAATATTAAAAAGAAATTTGAAATAGAATATAAGGAAACAAAGAAAGAAAAGAAATATAAAAAGTTTCGACAGAATTATTTATATTTTAATCGCAAAAAACATAATAAAAATTTTATAAAAAAAGAGTTAGAAGAAACTTCTAATTTATTAGATAATGTATGTGGGTATGCTTTAGACAAACAACAGAGACAAATCGTTGTCACTGATGAAGAAAATACTTTAGTAATCGCCGGTGCTGGCAGTGGAAAAAGCTTGACTATTATAGGAAAAATAAAATATTTGATAGAAAGAAAACATGTGAAACAAAATGATATATTATGTATATCTTTTACAAATGAGGCTTGTAATTCCCTTAAAAATAAATTATTAAATGAATATCAGTACAATATTTCTGTGCTTACTTTTCATAAATTGGCACTTCAAATTTTAAAAGAAAATGATATAGAATACCAAATAGTGAATAGTGACTATTTAGAATACATCATAGAAGAAATAATGGAACAAGAAGAAATCAAAAAAGAAATTCAAAGCCAATTTCCAAATAAACCTTATCTTCAAATAAAAAGAATCATAGCAACTTTCATCAAATTATATAAAACTTCTATTTATGATTTTTCTTTTTATAATCAGATATTAAAAAAACATACTGTAAAAAAAGAAGAAAAAAAGTTACTAAAATTAATTTATAAAATACATCAAATTTATGATTTAGAGTTGAAATCCATGGGAAAAATTGATTTTGATGATATGCTTCATATGGCCAATTTCCTTACTTTAAAAAAGGGAATTAAACATTCTTACAAATATATCATTATTGATGAATATCAAGATACTTCTTATGTTAAATTTGAACTCATTCATCACATTTTAGAAAAAACGGGTGCACATTTATTAGCAGTTGGAGATGATTATCAATCTATTTACCGTTTTACTGGTTGTAACTTAAATATTTTTTTAGATTTTAAAAAATACTTTAAAAACGCATGTATCATGAAAATAGAAAATACTTATCGAAACTCACTAGAATTAATTCAAGTCACTACTAAGTTTATTTTAAAAAATAAAAAACAAATTAAGAAAAAATTGTCATCTAATAAGCATATTTCTTGTCCAATTCAATATATATTTTATAACAATAAAAAAGAAATATTTAAAAAATTGATATTGGATATTTATAAGAATGATAATCCAGAAATTATGATATTAGGTAGAAACAACAGTGATATTTATTCTGTTATAGATCATGATTTTCTTTTAAAGGGTAATCAAGTGGTATATTTAAAAAATGAAAATATTCAAATGAAATTCTATACAGTTCATAAATCAAAAGGATTGGAAAGTGAAACAGTCATTATTATTAATATGGAAGATAGAATTTTAGGATTTCCAAGTCAAATAGAAGAAGATCGTATCTTAAGATTTGTATTAAATCAAAAAGAATATTATCCATTTGAAGAAGAAAGAAGACTTTTTTATGTGGCACTTACTCGTACTAAAAATGAAGTATATTTATTAATTCCAGTAAATAAACCATCTATTTTTGCAAAAGAATTACAACAAAAAAAGTGGTGCTAATCCACTTTTATCTTTGGTTTTTTTTCTTGATTTTTCATATTAAACTTGACAAAATTTAATACCATTTGATCAATTAAAGAAATGATTTCTTTATCAAATTCATTTAAATAATTACTTGGCATATTGTAAATGTATAGATAATTTTCATATTCTGTTATTTTTTTGTTAACTATTAAATCATTTATTTCAAGCTCTAATTTTAAACATAATTCATTTTCATTCCAATGATAAAAAGTTAGTAATGGCTGAAATTGTTCCATTTTTGTTGCTTCAAAAAAATAATTTCTTAAATCATTTCTATCTACTTCGACAATTAAATTATTCTTAGCGCAAATCAAAAATAACTCTACAATTCTGTCTGTTTCCTTCATGCTACACGCCCCCTAGTTATATTTTAAAACAAAACAGTTGTAATGTCAATTTGACTATTATTTTAATTTTTGATAGAATGTAATCGTTTCTCTAAAAAAGAAACATTAAGAGGTGAATTTTAGTGAAAGTAAATCGGTCTACTATTACTATAGCTGTTTTGAGTATTATAGACCTTGTAATAGGAACGGTTGTTATTAGCAAATGCTTTTTTCAACAAGAAATTGATCATCCTATTGTTTATGAAGCCAAAATGGAAATAGTAGAAGACTTAAAAGATTTAGCGCCAGTTGCTAGTGTAGTAGAAAAAGAAGAACCAATTATTGTATATGATGATATGACTTTAGATGAATTGTCAGAAAAATTAAATAGAGTTTTAACATCTACCTTAGAGGGAACTGGTTCTCATTTCGCAATAAAATCGTTAGAATTAGGAGTAGATCCATATCTAGCAGTTGCAATTGTTCTACATGAAACTGGATGCAAATGGAAGTGTAGCTCACTTGTGAGATACTGTAATAACGTTGGTGGTATGAAAGGTGCACCTGGATGTAATGGTGGATCTTACAAAGCTTTTAATACGTTAGAAGAAGGTATTGATGCATTTTTAGAAAATTTAGCAAACAATTACTATGCTTATGGTTTAACAACACCAGAAGCTATTAATAAAAAATATGCGGCTAGTACTTCTTGGGCTAGCAAAATCAATTATTATATAAACTATATTAAAAACAGTTGATTTTATCAACTTTTTTGCTTAAAAAAAGAAAAAATGTTGACATTCGGCATACTTTTTAATATAATCATAATTGGTACATTTTCTATATCCCAAGAAATGGATACTGGGAACATCTATTTCAAATTTATAGAAAGGATTTGTTTTTTATGAAAAACACTTATATGCAAAAAAAAGAAGATTTAGTACGTAATTGGTATGTAATCGACGCTGAAGGAGAAAATCTTGGACGCTTAGCAACTCGTGTTGCAACTGTTTTAAGAGGAAAACATAAACCTACATATACACCACATATGGATTGTGGAGATTATGTAATTGTTTTAAATGCTTCAAAAGTTAATTTAACTGGAAATAAATTAAATGACAAAATCTACTATAATCATAGTGGATATACTGGTGGTTTAAGAGAAAGAACTGCTAAAGTTATGAGAGATGAATATCCAGTTGAAATGATTGAAAGAGCAGTTAAAGGAATGTTACCAAAAGGAAGACTAGGACGTCAAATGTATAAAAAATTATTTGTTTACGAAGGTTCAGAACATCCACATATGGCCCAAAAACCAGTGGAAATGAAAGTAAAATAGGGAGGTTTTTAAATGGCAAAAGTATTTACAGGAACAGGTAGAAGAAAATCTTCAGTAGCTCAAGTTAAAATGACTGCTGGAAAAGGAAATATTACTGTTAATGGAAGAGATGTTAAAGATTTCTTCCCATACGAAACAAATATTATGGATTTAAAACAACCTCTTGTAGCAACAAATAATGAAAATACATTTGATATCGAAGTAAAAGTAAATGGTGGCGGTTTCTCTGGACAAACTGGAGCAATCCGTTTAGGTATTACTCGTGCTTTATTAGAATATGATAAAGCAAATGAAGGTAGCGAAACAAGTTACAGAACTACTTTAAAAAGAGCTGGATTTGTTACTCGTGATTCAAGAAGTAAGGAACGTAAAAAACCAGGACTTAAAGCAGCTCGTAGAGCACCACAATTCTCTAAACGTTAATTTTTGCAAATTAAAAAACCAAGTTATATTGGTTTTTTTTTGTATTAATGTTATAATAATGGGAGAAAAGAGGGATAAAATGAACAAAAAAATGATACCTGTTTGGGTAATATTAATTAGTATTGTAGGAGTATTGTTATATAGTTTTCTTTTCTGGAAAATATTTAATTATTCTTTTAAATATGAAGTAGAAAAAGATGGAACGATTTTAATTGATAAAGAAAAATTTACAATTTCTAATGAAATAAAAAGTTATTATGATTCTGATAAGGAAGCTTTCTATATTCTAGGTACCTTCAAAAATAACACTGCAAAACAATATACTGATATTACATTAAATTTTGCTGTTTATGATTTAAATGGAAATATTTTAGGAAATGCCTATGCTCATTTAGATCAAATCGATAAAAATGAAACTTGGAAATTTAAAGCAAATTACGATGATGTAGATGCTACGGATGCCGTTAGTTATAAGCTAATAGAAGTAGAATATTATTAGGGGTATATATGCGTTTAAGTGACAAATGGTTCGATTATAAAATTATAGATGCTGGAAACAAAGAAAAGTTAGAAGTATGGAATGGTATTGTACTAAGAAGACCAGATCCACAAGCTATGTGGGATGTAGAAGAAACTGATATTTGGAAAAAAGTAGATGGTTTTTATCATAGAAGTTCTAAAGGTGGAGGTTCATGGGAATTCCGTAAAAAAATACCAGAGGAATGGACTGTAAACTATCATGGATTAACACTAAAAGTAAGTCCAACGAGTTTTAAACATACTGGTATATTTCCAGAACAAGCAGCAAATTGGGATTTTATGATGGAAAAAATTAAAAAAGCGAATAGACCAATTAAAGTACTTAATTTATTTGCTTATACAGGGGCTGCTACTATGGCTTGTAGTTTAGCAGGAGCTACTGAAGTGGTGCATGTAGATGCGGCACGTGGAATGGTTGATTGGGCAAAAGAAAATATGAAATTATCCCATTTGGAAGATCATAAGATTCGTTTTATTGTAGATGACTGCTTAAAATTTGTTTTGAGAGAAAAACGAAGAGGAAATCAATATGATGCCATCATTATGGATCCACCTTCTTTTGGAAGAGGTCCCTCTGGAGAAGTTTGGAAATTTGAAGAAAAAATTATGGAACTAATTCATGCTTGTATGGATATTTTAAGTGAAAATCCTTTGTTTTTTCAAGTAAATGCTTATACAACGGGTATTTCAGAAACTGTGTTAGAAAATGTAATGAAAATGAGTTTATTAAAAAAATATCCAAATGGAAAAATAGAAGCAGATGAAATTGGATTACCAGTTATTCATAATAATTTAATTTTACCATGTGGTATTTATGCTAGATGGGAAAGTATAGAATAGTAAAAAAAACATATATTTTAATAGGTGAAAAATATGCGCTATAAAATATGTGTTTTTTTATTGTTCTTATGTCTTATTAGTTCTTTTCATTTTGTTTATGCTTCTAATCAAACAATGCCTTTAATGGGAAAAGTTATTTACGTTGACATTGGACATGGTGGTAATGATCCAGGCGCTATGTATAAAGATATTTTAGAAAAAGATATTAACTTAGAGGTAGGAAAGATATTAGAAAAAAAACTATTATCAATGGGCGCTATTGTATATTTGACTAGGTATGGTGATTATGATTTATCGGTTACTTATACGATCAATAATAAACGAAGTGATTTATCTAGAAGGGGAAATCTAATTAATAAAAGTGATTGTGATTTATTTCTATCTATTCATTTAAATGCAGAAGAAACAGGCGTATGGAGAGGTGCTCAAGTATTTTACAATAGTAAATCTGAAAAAAATAAAGTGATTGCTGAAATTTTTCAAAAACAATTTCGAAAAGAATTGAATAGTGACCGAGATGCAAAAGTAGATAATAGTTTATATTTATTAAAAAGAATAGATAGACCGGGTGTTCTTTTAGAACTTGGTTTTTTGAGTAATGCAAATGATCGATATTTATTAAAACAATCAAGTTATCAAAATAAAATAACGGATACAATTACAAGAGCCATTATTACTTACTTCTCTAATCTGTAAAAGTTATTTGAAATTTAAGTAGGAAATGATATAATGTTTAAGATAGGTGATTATATGAAAAATAGTAAAATATTCAAAACACTAGAGGAACAAATTGAAATTTTAAAAGGAAAAGGGTTAATTATCCATGATGAAAAGAAAACCAAAGAAATTTTATTCAGAGAGAATTACTTTTTTATTAGTGGGTATCGTCATTTATTTATGAAAAGTTTTAAGGATAGTAGTTTTATTCCTGGAACGACTTTTGAAGAATTATATGCTGCCTTTCAATTTGATCGAAATTTAAGAAATACTATGTTTAAACATTTGTTAATTATAGAAAATAATATTAAATCGATTATTAGTTATACCTTATCTAAGAAATATGGTTTTAAGGAAAAAGATTATTTAAATCCCAAAAATTTTACACAGGATAAATTACGCGCCAGACAGGTATATGATGTTATTAACAAAATGAAAAGACAGATTCGTGTCAATGGGCGACAACATAGTGCTACGCTTCATTATTTAAGCAATTATGGTTATATTCCTATGTGGATTTTAGTAAAAGTATTATCTTTTGGTATAATATCGGAATTATACAACATATTAAAAATAGAGGATCAAATTACTATAGCGGAAATTTATGATTTAGATCCTGAAACATTATCTACTTATTTAACTTTGTTAGCTAATTTTAGAAATTTATGTGCACATGAAGATATTTTATATGATCATAGAACACAAAAAAATATTCCAGATACTAGATTTCATTATGAACTAAAAATTGATATGACAGATGATGAATATGACTATGGGAAAAACGATTTATTTGCCATTGTTATTATTATGAAACAAATGCTTAGTGAAGAAGAATTTAGCTCATTAATTTTTGAAATGAGTTATGAAATTGATATATTAGATGGAAAGGTAAATACGGTACCTCTACCCTTAATATTAAATAAAATTGGTTTTCCCGCTAATTGGAGAAATATAGAAACAATAAAGTAAGGTGAAATATGAAAAGAGCATTTCTATTTGCAGTTTGTATGTTAGCCTCTTTTTTTATTGGCTTTTTTTACAAAAATCAAATAAAAGAGGAAGTTGTTCCAACTTATAGTGAAGTTACTGTAAAAGAAGAAAACAGTTTAAAAAGTTCAATTGATAAAGTATATAACTCCGTTGTAGTAATTGAAACGTATGATATGAGCCATAATAAAATAGGAACAGGGTCGGGTTTTTGTTATAAAAAAAATAATAATAGTTATTTTATAACGAATAACCATGTCATAGCAGATAGCCAATCTGTTACAATTCTTACTATGAGTCAAAATGAGTATACAGCTAATATTTTAGGGAAAGATGATTACTTGGATATTGCTATTTTGTCCGCAGATAAAGATGCTTGTTTACAAGTTGCTTCTTTTCAAGATAGTACATCCACTAATTTAGGAGATACTGTTTTTACAATTGGGTCTCCTCTTGGAACAAAATATATGGGGACAGTGACGAAGGGAATCTTATCTGGAAAAAATAGAAAAGTAAATGTTTCTACTAGTAGTGGTAATTATATTATGGAAGTATTGCAAACAGATGCTGCTATTAATCCTGGAAATAGTGGCGGACCACTTGTTAATATAAATGGAGAAGTAATTGGTGTAAATTCATTAAAATTAGTGCAAGATGAAATTGAAGGTATGGGGTTTGCCATTCCTATTGAACTAATTAATGAGAGTTTAACAAAATTAGAAAACGGTGAAATTATTATTCGTCCTATTTTAGGAGTTGAAATCAGCGATACTAGGGAAAATGGTATTTATATTAATAAAGTTGAAAAAGATTATCCAGCTTTTTCGGCAGGTCTTCAAAGAGGAGATTATTTAATTGCTGTGGATGGTGTTACGATAGAAGATAGTGCTCATTTTCGTTATTTGCTATATCAACATCAAATTGGAGATATCATTACTATTACTTATGTAAGAGATGGTATTACAAATGAAGTGAAAATTACATTAAAAAAAGCGACATAGTCGCTATAAGAAAATAATTACAAGAGAACCAACAATAAGACAATACCAAACAAAGTAGATTAGTTTACCAGTTTTCATAATACCATTAAACCACTTCGTTGAAAAATAAGTAATGATTGAAGTAATAATCATGCAGAATAAGTAACAAGCCCACATGTTAATACCAATATTCGCTTCTAATAAATCTTTTACCCCTAAAACCATAGTTGCTAAAGAAATTGGTAAATAAAGCATGAAAGAAAATTTAAATGCAGTATCTCTTTTTAAACCTCTAAACATACCACCAACAATGGTAGAACCACTTCTACTAATACCAGGAAAAAGAGCTACGGTTTGAAATAATCCAATTGCAATAGCGTCTTTCCAAGTCAGATCTTTGTCTTCTTTTGTTCCTTTTATGTTACGAATTAAGTATAAGAATAGTGCTGTAATTAATAAAGCAACACCAACTATTTTAACGCTACTTAAAACGTTTTCAATGTAGTCTTTTAAAATAATACCAAGAAGACCAGCTGGAATGGTAGCAAGCACGATATACCAAGCATATTTATAGTTAGCGTGATATTTTTCTTCTTTGGTTGCAAGATAAGAAAAGAAGTCTTTAATGATTTCTACAATATCTTTCCAAAAGAAGACAACAATAGCTAGAAAACTACCAAAATTTAAAATGATTTCAAAATTTAAATCTGTTAATTCTGGCATGTGGATTAAATTACGAATAATGACTAGATGGCCACTGGATGATACGGGAATTGGTTCTGTAATTCCTTGTACAATGGCTAAAAAAAGATATTTTAATAAAGTTAACATATAATCACCTTAATTCATTATATACTAAATTTTATAATTAATAAATAAAAATATTTTAAAATAATAAAATAAATTAGGTGGTGTACTTGTTTGCTAGAATATTCGTTTTTTTAATTGGTTTTGGTTTAACTGTTATTGGCTTTGTTTATATAATTAGCTATTTGAATTTATTATCATTAGGGTATAATTTTTTAGAATATGTTCAATTTATAGTCAGAAGGTTAGAATGTATGTATTCTGTTATAGGTATTCTGATAATTGTTTTGGATCTTTATATACCAGGAGGAAAACATGAACTATATTTATGATATTATTTTAAATTTTCAAGAAGTAATTTATGATTTTTATGAATGGAATCAAACAGATTCGATTTCTCATATTAGAAAAATACCAGTCTTTAAAGTAAATAGTAGAGATTTATATACAATTTGGAATTACAATGTTATTTTTGATACTTCTTTCTTAGAAAAAATAAAAAATAAAACAGAAATATTTGCTGGGAAGTCTATTAAAAATTTAGAATATGCTTTCTTATTATGTGATGGTATGAATGTACTGGCTATCAAAGTAGACAAAAATGATAATTTATTTTCTAAATTATTGTTAGAAGAAGAAATGGAAGTAACAGAATCAATATCTAGAGTGAGAGAGATGGAAATTTCTTATCATATAAAACAACCTAAAAAGGAAGTTCCTTTCTTAACTAGAGAAGAAATAGAGAGGGAAAATTATGTTCAAAATGAATTAACATTATTGGAAAAAAGAGGGGAAACCGAAAAGTTAGAATATCTGTATTTTGAGTGCTTTGGTGAAAAAGATTTTAATATGAAAAAATTATATCAGTCTTCTACTTATCCAAAATTATATCAAGTATTAAAATTAATTCAAATTAATAAATAATGTATATATTTTAAAATTATGTTCAATATAGTAACAGGTGATGATATGAAGAAAATAGTATTAGGAATTGTAACCATTTTGTTGTTATCTGGTTGTGGAGAAAAAATGTTTAATACACCTACTAAAAAAGTAGAGATGTTTTTTCAAAACTATCAAACTTTAAGTAAAGATGTGGTAGAACAATTAAATAAAGTAGTAAATGAAGAAGAAAACTTTAACGCCGACCAGAGATTGGCATATAAAGAATTGATGAAAAAACATTATCAAGAGTTAACTTATGAAATTAAAGATGAAAAAATTGATGGTAATAAAGCTACCGTTACTGTAGAAATTGAAGTTACTGATTACAGCAAAACATTAAAAGACGCTGATAAGTATTTAGAAAATAATAAAGCAGAATTCTATGATGATAAAGGGGTATATAATGCATTTTTATTTACTACTTATCGCATTGAACAATTAAAAAAAGTTACAGATAAAGTCAAATTTACATTAAATCTAACTCTATCAAAAGTAGATGATGAATGGCAATTAGATCCAATTAGTGATGTAGATGAACAAAAAATTAACGGTGTTTATTATTATTAAAATAGGCAGAAAATATGTGTATCCATTTTACACATATTTTTTTGTATAATTCATAGAATTTTATAGGTGAAAATCATGAAAAAAATTTGTTTTTTAATTCTTCTTTTTTTATTTCTTCCTAATGTGAAAGCCATATCAACGAGTGCTAGAAGTGCCATTTTAATGGATATGGATAGTAACCGTATTTTGTATGCTAATAATATCCATGAGGTTAGAAGTGTGGCTTCTATTTCTAAAATTATGACTGCCATTTTATCAATTGAAAATGCCGATATAAAAAAACAAGTAACGATAGGAAATGAAATTGATCATTCTTATGGCTCTGGTATTTATATTAAAAAAGGAGAAGTAATGACGCTAGAAGATTTATTATATGGATTAATGTTAAGAAGTGGTAATGATGCTTCCTATGCGATTGCTAAAAATACTTTTGGAAGTGTAGAAGCCTTTGTCGAAAAAATGAATGATTTAGCTAGTACAATTGGGATGAAGAATACTACCTTTCATAATCCAAATGGATTAGATGAAGAAGAAGGCAATTATTCCACTGCTTATGACATGGCTCTTCTTACTTCTTATGCTAACAAAAATGATATTTATAAAAAAATTGTTGGAACAAAAAAATATACTTTAAAAACAAATATGAATACTTATATTTGGTACAATAAAAATAAATTGTTATCTACTTATGATTATACAACTGGTGGTAAAACAGGTTTTACAGTACATGCTAGAAGAACTTTAGTGACTACTGCTAGTAAAAATAATTTGAATTTGGTTGTTGTAACTCTTAATGATGGAGATGATTTTAATGATCATAAAAAATTATTTGAATATGCTTTTAATAAATATCATAGCTTTTCTATTTTAAAAAAAGGTGATTTAAAAATAGACGATGATTATTATAGAGAAGGGACTTTATATTTGAAAAATGATTTTAAATATCCACTTACAAAAGAAGAAGAAAGTCATGTTAGAGTTGAATATGAACTTTCCAAAGAAAGGACAATTACAGATGATATGAAAGTTGGGGCAGTGCATGTCTATTTATTTGATGAAGAAATTAAAAAAGAGGATATTTATTTTAAAATGAAGATAGAACAAAAATCTTTTTTTGAAAATATAAAGGAATGGTTTTTGAATTTATGGTAAATAAAATTTGGGGTTTCTTTTTAATTGTTGGTATTGTTACTTGTTTTTTTACTTCTAAATTAGATATTTTAAATGCTGAAATTTTAGAATGTACAAAAACGAGTTTAGATATGATTTTAAAACTTTTTCCTGTAATGGCTCTTTGGCTTGGTATTATGAAAATAGCTTCTACTTCAGGATTGTTAGATAAATTTTCTAAATTTTTGTCTCCTTTTTTGCGCTTCTTATTTCCAGAAATACCGAAAAATCATGAATCTATGCAATATATTTCTTCTAATATTGTCGCTAATATGTTTGGACTTGGAAATGCAGCAACACCGTTTGGGTTGAAAGCAATGAAATCATTACAAGGATTAAATCCGAAAAAAGAAGTTGCATCGAGAAGTATGATTACTTTTTTAGTATTGAATACAAGTGGAATGACCATTATTCCTACAACCATTATTTCTCTTCGTATGTTGTATAGTAGTATTAATCCAACTAGTATTGTTTTTGCCTGTATTTTATCTACTTTTTTATCTACTTTTTTAGGACTATTAATGGATCGCTTTTTAGCTGGTAGAATGCATGATTAATTTTGTCTCTAACTTAATATTGCCATTATTGGTTCTTTTTGTTATTTTGTATGGATTATATAAAAAAGTAGATATTTATAATGAATTTGTAGAAGGATCCAAAGAAAGCTTTGAATTGATTTATTCTATGTTTCCTTGTTTTTTAGCTATGATTTTTGGCGTAAATATTTTTTTGAAAAGTGGCTTTTTGAATTATTTTAGTAATTTTTTGTCTCCGCTTTTATCTTTTTTTCATCTTCCTTTTGATTTGTTACCAATGATTTTAATGCGACCAATTTCAGGAAGTACTTCTTTAGTTATTTTGGGTCATATTTTTGCTACTTATGGGCCGGATAGTTTAACAGGTATTTTAGCTTCTGTAATGCAGGGTTCTACAGACACTACTTTTTATGTATTAACTTTATATTTTGGTAGTGTAGGAATCAAAAAAATTCGTTATTCTTTATTTGTTGGTTTGTTTGCAGATTTATGTGCTATTATTATTTCGATATTAATAGTGAATTGTTTTTTTTAAATTATGAAAAAAATTTAGGTATACTCCTTAAAACCTGCAATATTATAGGTGAAAGGAGAAG
>OIZF01000023.1_pt1 | contig 100814 bp, 90 predicted proteins | sample 1588471 | NCBI WGS metagenome assembly OIZF01 (sample SAMN03283279) | human gut metagenome | biome: human-associated habitat; material: feces | host: Homo sapiens | place: Peru | collected 2012
CCACGGAGCACTGAACTGATGGTGTTTCGTGGGCTTTTATAAAATGATCTAATAAATACAGAACTGTTTTATTCTTTCTCTTTGTGGGTATTGATACTTATTGATACATATTCGCGTGGGGTATCATTAGTCAGAGATTCAAAGTCTATAGTATCAATGTCATCATTTTCATTATCAGCCGTGATTTCATCGGCGGTTTTATCAGCATTTTTATTTTTTCTATATTTAGTGAAGCAAGCAGCCAATGTGGCGGCAACAGCTCCGACAGCACCCGCGGCAGCAGTCAAAGCAATAATTTTCTTAGAATTCTTAGCCATATAATCCTCCTTGTTTTGCGAAGCAAAACAAGAAAAACTTAAAGTTTTTCTTGTTATCGCGGTATTCGCCAAGGTTTTAAGCAAGCTTAAACTTTGGCTCATTACTCGCGTAAATCCGTGCCCTTGCAGGAGCAGAGGATTTAGCCTCCTTGTTTTGCGAAGCAAAATCCGAGCCCCTTGGCGAGGAGAGGATTTTAGCCTCCTTAATATATCCATTTCAAACTGCATACATTATAATTGAACATTTGCAATAAAACAACTTATGCTTTTTCATATCTTCCAAAGGTGTTATAATATAGTCAGGTATGTATCAGAAGCTGTGTGAGCAAATGATAAATTAGCACAGAGCACGCTTGCGCTGCTTGTCGTTCGTAGCGGTACTAAGCTTGCTATAAACAGATATCTACGATATCTGTTTACAGCGCGCTAAGTGCCGACGACTCCAAAGCACTCTGTGCCACTTTATCATTTGCTCACACAGACACATACATCCCTCACCCAATTATATATAAGCAGAAAGATTAGTGTAAATAATATATTTTTACACTATGTGCCTAAAACAGCACAAGAATGGAGGATTAATATGAAATTCAAGACTTCTGGCGTATGTTCACGCGCGATAGATTTTGATGTTGTTGATGGAAAGGTTGTTAATGTGCGTTTTACTGGCGGATGTGCCGGCAATACTCAGGGTGTTGCTGCTCTTATCGAGGGCATGGACATTGACGAAGCCATCAGAAGAATGGACGGTATCAAATGCGGCTATAAGGACACATCATGTCCTGACCAGCTTGCTAAAGCCTTAAAGGAATATAAGAAAGATAATGAATAGTGTCGCTCGATTTAAAAGAGTTTATGTCGAGATAACAAGCAGCTGCAACCTGCACTGTTCTTTCTGTCAGGAAACTCTGAGAAAACCACATTTTATGAGTGTGGACGAATTCCGCACAGTGATTGAAAGAATCGGACATTATACTAATTACATTTATCTTCATGTTAAAGGTGAGCCGCTTCTGCATCCACAGATTGGTGAAATTCTTAAGATATGTCAGGACGCTGATATGACAGTAAATCTTACTACCAATGCCACTCTTATTAAAGAGAAGCTTCCTGTTTTACTGGAGTATCCTGTGCATCAGATTAATGTGTCGCTTCACAGTGCTGACGATAACGACTGCATTGACATGGATTCTTATATTCATAATCTTTTTGAATCCTGCGAAACGCTTCTTGATAAGACTGACACTGAGATTTCACTACGACTCTGGAATACTAAGAAAGAGCCTTTTCTGTTTGGTGAGAAGAACTGCACAATCAAGAGACATCTTTATATAAATGTTCAGTCTCCGTTTGAATGGCCTGATGTGAACAGCACTTATTGCAATGAGCGCGGATTCTGTCAGGGACTCCGCCAGCATATGGCTATTCTGTGTGACGGCACTGTCGTTCCGTGCTGTCTTGACGGTAATGGAGTGATGGCTCTTGGCAATATTCTTGATTCAACACTTGAGGAAATCCTTTCAAGCCCACGAAGCGTTGCATTTATGGAAGGATTCAAGAAAAAGACTGCGGTCGAACCGCTCTGTATGCATTGCAGCTTTAAGGAAAGATTTGCTCACAAAATGTAATGATACATTTGAACAAATCGGACATTTTATTATATTTTCAGGAGAATGACCTATGAAAAAAATAGTACTTACCGGTGGTGGTACTGCCGGACATGTAACACCTAATATTGCCCTGCTTCCAAGCCTTAAGGAAGCCGGCTACGAGGTTTTCTATATCGGCTCATATACCGGTATTGAGAAAACTCTTATTGAAGATCTTGGAATTCCTTATTATGGTATTTCATCCGGCAAATTAAGAAGATACAGAAGTCTTAAGAATCTGTCTGATCCATTCCGTGTGCTTCATGGACTTTTTCAGGCTAAGAGACTTATGAAAAAAATCAAACCTGATATCGTATTTTCTAAGGGAGGCTTCGTGTCTGTACCTGTTGTTCTTGCCGCCGGAAGCCGTCATATCCCAGTGATTATCCACGAATCCGATATGACACCAGGACTTGCCAACAAGATTGCTATGAGAAAAGCAACTAAAATATGCTGCAATTTCCCAGAAACTCTCAAGTATCTTCCTGAAGGAAAAGCAGTTCTTACAGGTTCTCCTATCAGACAGGAGCTTTTGCTTGGCAATAAAGCAGCCGGACTTGACCTTTGCAACTTCACAACTGACAAACCGATTATTCTCGTCGTTGGCGGAAGCACTGGCGCTGTCCATGTAAATGAGGCTGTAAGAAGCATTTTACCTGAGCTTCTTAAGGATTTTCAGGTTGTTCACCTGTGTGGAAAAGGCAAGATGGACGAATCTCTCAATGGAACTCCCGGATATGTCCAGTTCGAGTACATAAGCGAGCAAATGCGCGACCTTTTCGCAATCAGTTCTATCGTTATTTCGCGTGCAGGTGCCAATGCCATATGCGAACTGCTTGCCCTAAAGAAGCCTAATCTTCTGATTCCGCTTTCTGCTAATGCAAGCCGCGGCGACCAGATTCTTAATGCCAATTCTTTCAAGGAACATGGTTATTCCATGGTTCTTACGGAGGAGGATATGAATAAGGATACTTTACTTGCCGCAGTCCGCAAGCTTTACGCTGACAGACACCAGTACATCATTAATATGGAAAAAAGTGAGCAGCAGGATTCTATTGACAAAATTATGAATTTAATTAAAGATAATAGTAAATAATAATCCGGAGGTGATTTTATGGGCGCTGTTAAACATAGCCGTCAGCGTGACGCTATCAAAACATTTCTTATGTCACGCAAAGACCACCCAACTGCCGATGTTGTATACACATTTGTCAAAAATGATTTTCCAAGCATAAGTCTTGGAACAGTTTATAGAAACCTTTCCTTTCTTGTGGAGCATGGCGAAGCCGTTACTGTTCCATGTGAGGACGGTTTCGTGCATTACGATGCCAATACGAAGCCGCATCTGCATTTTCAGTGCAGAAGATGCAAATGTTTAATCGATATTACCAATCCATCTGACAATGAAATCCTTGAAAATCTTGGAGCTAATGTTTCATCACATTTTCCGGGCAAAATCGAGGCTGGTTCAGTCTGCTTCTATGGATTGTGTGAAAAATGTGCTTCGGAAAATTAACATTTTTACAAGTCAGCAAAATAAAAATAGGAATCATTCCTATTTTTATTGACAAGCTGATTTATTTCTGTTATATTCTAGTTACGAACTGATGAAACATTTTCAGAAGTTCCGATAAGTAGAATTCAGGCTCATGCCTGTTATGTTTATAAACGAAAGGAGATTATTATTATGAAGTATGTATGTACAGTATGTGGTTATGTTTATGAGGGAGAAGCTCTTCCAGCAGATTTCGTCTGTCCAGTATGTAAGGCACCAGCAAGCAAGTTTGCTGCACAGACAGGAGAAAGAGAATGGGCTGCTGAGCACGTTGTTGGCGTAGCTAAGGGCGTAAGCGAGGATATCGTTGCTGATTTAAGAGCTAACTTTGAAGGTGAATGTTCAGAAGTTGGTATGTACCTTGCTATGGCAAGAGTTGCTCACAGAGAGGGTTATCCAGAAATCGGTCTTTACTATGAGAAGGCTGCCTGGGAAGAAGCTGAGCATGCTGCTAAGTTCGCTGAACTCCTCGGCGAAGTTGTAACAGACAGCACTAAGAAGAATCTTGAGATGAGAGTTGAAGCTGAGAACGGCGCAACAGCAGGTAAGACTGACCTTGCTAAGAGAGCTAAGGCTGCTAACCTTGACGCAATCCACGATACAGTTCATGAGATGGCTCGTGATGAGGCTAGACATGGTAAGGCATTCGAGGGACTTCTTAAGAGATACTTTGGTTAATTGTTAGTCCAATAGAATCGCATAATATAAGGATTTTTAGAGGAATAAGTTTTTGGGCTTATTCCTCTTTTTAATTCAACAATACTTAAAATTAATTATCCTTGTCAGTTTCAATTAAAATATCATAATTATTCCCATTAGGCTTTGTTTTAAATATAACTCCATTATTCCATATCAGCCTGTTATAATCACTTCCACTATCCATTGTATATTTTGAACCATATAATTTAATCAATAATTTTTCATATTTTTTAACCTTTTGTAATGTTGCTCCTTCAATATATATATCAATAGAACCATCATTATATGCTACACATTTCAAGCACTGTTTATCGACTACTACATTGTTATATGCAACATAATACCTGGAAGTACTCACTTGTGACATCACGCTGTCACCACCCAGACAATAGCAATGCTTTATAAGATAGTCGTGCACCTCCGTACTTGTATTACATTTTAACAACTTTACAGTTTGTTTATACTGGCTTTTTATACTCGTGGTTTTTAATAAGATTACTACCAGTACCGCTACTGCTATTGCTATTATTTTTATGAGCTTTGACTTATCTTTTATGTTTATTACATTTACTTCCTTCTTTAATCTATATCCACACTTAGGACACATTTTACATGTATCCGATATCTCTTGTTTACACTCTGGACAATTGATTAATGCCATACTTATATTCCTTTCTCTTAACCGTAAACTGCTTTTATTAAAACTTTTCAGTAACTGTTATTTACTAAGGCAGTCTAATACTTTATCAAGCTCGTCTAAATCAACAGAATATTCAGATCCTAACTTCTTTGATTCACAATAATTATTTAATTTATCCGCCACACTATGTACATCAGCCATTTTATCTATATATGTTTCGCTTATTGTTTTCCATCCAGATGTATCTTTCTGACCAAAAGCTTTATATATAGCCGACTCAATCATTGCTGTTTTTGCTTTAGATGCATATGGAAAAAGTCTGTCAGGCTGTCTTTTAATTTTATTCCCCAGTCACTTTTCATATCCAACTCATTAGCTTTTGTCAGCTTCTTATCCGGGGCGTCTCCTAATCCCTTTGTATTTTGAATAAATTCCTGAATCTGCTTAACATCGCTTTTATAATTTTCTTTTTCCTTATTATCTTTTATTATTTTCATTGTTATAAAAACCGCAACTGCTGCCACTAAAAGTACCAGAACAGCAATAATAATTCTGATAATTGTCCTATGTTTTACTATTATTTTCTTTGTTTTCATCTGCTTGTTTTTCAAAATTCTCCATAATCATTCTCCTTTGAATATATATTTTCATTTCTCCTGCAAATGTCTGAATATAATACATATCCCTTTTTTTCTATCCTCCCCTCTTTTGTATATTACAGGAACTATTCCTCCTATAATACTACATTTATACTTCCTATAGTATTTATTACAGGGGGAACTATCGTGCTTATTTTTGACTATAAAACAATAGGAAATAATCTTCTTTTCTACCGAAAAAAAAGAGGACTTACTCAATACGAGGTAGCCGAGATTGCTGGATTATCTGACAGAACATATGCAGATATTGAAAGAGGTACCGTGAATATGAGAATTGAAACTATTCTCCGCATTTGTAATGCATTACACATTACTCCTGACGATATTATGACAACAGATAATGAATCTGATAATTATTCTATCGAACAATTGATGTCAGACTTAAATCAATGTTCCCCGAAAGAACAACAGACCGCAATAAAATTATTACAGACTTATATAGACTCCTTAAAATAATTATTAATATATTTTGACTTTTCTTTTCATATTCCTTATCATATTTAGTGAGGGGAGGAATTGAATATGGAACAGTTTAAGAAAAACATTCTCAATCTTTTTAAACCACACTACATTGCTATCGTGGTTCTTGCTGTTATCACAGCATTTTTAGCAGGTATTGGCTATTATTTCAGCCACTTCTATTCTATTGACCAGACATTTAGCGCTTTTACAACTAACGGGTATGCAACTCTCGATGTAAAATGTGTCTCTGGTCCATTTGCCGAAGAAACTGATAACGGAAATGTTACCTCCGTTTATTATGTTGCTTACGGAACTGACAATCTCGCTTACATTATCAAGACTAATACCAAGAAAACATTTCCGGTTTATGGTGAAGACGTTCTGACAGATGACGCATTTGCCAAACTTCCAGGAATTACAGTTACCGGCAAGGCAGATAATCTTACATCTGAATTAGCCAGCTATGCTGTTGGATATTTTGACAGCGACGAAACCGGTATTACAATGTCTAATTACAAAACTTACTTTGGCACACTTGTACTTGATACAACCGACACACCAAGGGGAACATCTACTATTTTTTACATAATAGCCGCATTTGCAGCATTTGCCCTTGTTGTTGTCCTGTTAACCAATATAAGCCATAGAAGAAACATCAGCCAGAAGCTTGAAAAGCTGAACAGTCTCGGTGAATTAAACAATATATATCCTGATTTTTCTAACGGATCATGCCTGTATTCTTCAAAGCTTAAGGCTGCTGCATCTAAGAATTATTTTATAGATGTATCTGATGTAAAAAATGGTATAAACATTATTCCACTACAGGATATTGTTAATGTGTTCAAATGTAATTTTATTAATGGAGAACCTTCTATTACTAATTACATTGCTTTCGAGACTTCAACTGGACAACGCTATCTTGGTGCTCCTTCTGAAAAGGAAAGTCAGGAATTTAATTCAATGATTTTATTTTTAAAAAACTGTATTCGTAAGGAGGGCTGCTGATATGTACATTCCTGTTCATTATAGTTATCAGACTATTTTAAAAAGAGACAAGAATCTCGGTGTATCTTTATGCACTAATTGTAATCACACAATCAACCAGACACTAGCTAAACGCTATATGCAATTCAGATTGTATGGTATTCCTTTGATACAATATAGGAAGACACGCGGTATTATGTGTGAGAGCTGCGGTAATATTATTACTCTGAGCAAACAGCAGTATAAACAGCAGCTGGCTGCGCCTCAGAATATATAATATTCTGCCGCCCTTTTCCTTGAATTCGACAACCTTAAATAGTATAATTTTGTTATGATTTATTGTGTAATTAAATATTTGTAGAGAAGGAGATATGGATTATGGTTTCATGGAACAATTTAGACACACTTTCATCTTATAAGGAGTTAGCAGATGTTAAGCCAGCCTGTCTTACAGAGGTTATGTCTGGTGATAATGGTGCAGAACGCGTTAAGAACTATAGCGTACCTATGGCTGCCGGACTTTCATATAACTATGCATCTAAGCAGGTTGATGAAAATGTGCTTGCTGCACTTGAAAAGCTCGCTGATGAGGCTCAGCTTGCAGACAAGTTTAAGGCTTTATATAACGGAGAAGTTGTTAACACTGGTGAGAAGAGACTTGTTCTCCATCATATGACAAGAGGTCAGTTAGGTGACGCTGTTGAAGCTGATGGCGTTGATAAGAGAACATTTTACAAGACACAGCAGGAAAGAATTGCAGAATTTGCTAACAAGGTGCATAACGGTGAGATTACTAATGCAGCCGGCGAGAAATTCACAACTGTTGTTCAGATTGGTATCGGCGGAAGTGACCTCGGTCCCCGTGCAATGTACATAGCACTTGAGAACTGGGCTAAGAAGAACAATGCATTCAAGATGGAAGCTAAGTTCATCAGCAATGTTGATCCTGATGATGCTGCCGCAGTGCTTGCTTCTACTGATGTTGCACATTCTATATTCGTACTTGTTTCCAAGTCAGGTACAACACTTGAGACTCTTACTAACGAATCATTTGTTAAGGATGCATTAAAGAAGAAAGGACTTGACCCTTCTAAGCACATGATTGCTGTAACAAGCGAGACTTCACCACTTGCCAAGAGTGATGATTATTTAGACGCATTTTTCATGGATGATTATATCGGAGGTCGTTTCTCTTCTACTTCATCAGTTGGCGGTGCAGTATTATCACTTGCTTTCGGACCTGAAGTATTTGCAGAATTCCTTGATGGTGCTGCAGAGGAGGACAAGTTATCAGCTAATCCTGATATGCGCAAGAACCCTGAGATGTTAGATGCCCTTATCGGTGTATACGAAAGAAATGTATTAGGTTATCCTTGTACAGCCGTTCTTCCATATTCACAGGCTTTAAGCCGTTTCCCTGCTCATCTTCAGCAGCTTGATATGGAATCTAACGGTAAGTCAGTAAACAGATTTGGTGAGCCAGTTACTTATCCTACAGGACCAGTTATCTTTGGTGAACCGGGAACTAACGGACAGCATTCATTCTATCAGCTTCTTCATCAGGGAACTGATATTGTGCCATTACAGTTCATCGGATTTAAGAACAACCAGTTAGAAACAGATGTTACAATTCAGGACAGCACAAGCCAGCAGAAGCTTTGTGCAAATGTTGCTGCTCAGATTGTCGCATTTGCATGCGGAAAGTCAGATGAGAACCTTAACAAGAACTTCAAGGGCGGAAGACCTTCAAGCATTATTATCGGAGACAAGCTTACTCCTAAGACACTTGGTGCTTTACTTGCCCACTTCGAGAACAAGATTATGTTCCAGGGATTCGTATGGAACATCAACAGCTTCGACCAGGAAGGTGTGCAGCTTGGTAAAGTACTTGCCAAGAAGGTACTTGCTCATGATACAGATGGAGCTTTGAAAGTATATAGTGATTTACTTAATATCTAATGTGTTAACTGTTCAGAGCCAAGCAAAATTTCATAAATCAACTGTGAAATGCTTGTATTTTCACAGTTGATTTTGAAATTTTATTTGGCGGATACGCCACACCGACGAAATGCGAAGCATTTTGGAGGTTGGCTCTGAACAGTTACCAATGAAATAGTCAGGGACTTAAGTTTCATTAAGTCCCTGACTATTATTTTTCTAACACACTTATTCTTTTTTCCAACAACTCTACAAATTCATTCTTCAGATGTTCTGGCAACAATGACTCCATGCACATATTAATAAATTTGTCTTTCTTCTTAACAATACTTTCAATCATTTTTTCAGCCGATACTTTGGAAATTCCACATTTCTCAGCATATATCAGAAAATCTTTTCTTCTTATGTTCTGCTTTTTTCCATTCATTGTAAGTGCAAATTGTTCTTTATCTTCCGGCATTATCAGATTAACCGGAAGCAGATCATATGCTGGAGAAAGAATATATTCTCCACTTCCTTCTTCAGTCTCTATAAGAGAAAAATTCTTCAAATGCATATCAGAATTACCAACTACATATGAAAAAACTATTCTAAGATATAACTCCGTCATATCCAGACCTTGTCTGCTTGAATACTTGTCTACTATTTTAGCACATCTCTCATATGAGCCTTTATATTTATCCTGCGTAAGTCTTAAATCCAACTGACAAAAATCTTCCATAGCTATCAATTGAACATTATCTTTACTTATCTTACGGTCAATTCTTTTTGTAATATACGCATAACTACCATTGTTCTGAATTAACGCATGTGGCACAGTTACTATCCCCACGATATCCGCCATACACATAACAAGCTGTTCTGCCTCAGGTAATGCCTCAAATTCATCAACCTGTGGTTTCAGAATGAATCCAGTTGGATAATTAACCATAGTAAGTCTTGCTTTCGTCTTTTCAGAAAACAAATGTAACGATAATTTTTTCTGAACGCCAGTAACTGTATATCCTTTTGTTGTAGCTTCTAAAGCTATTTTTTCTATTAAACTTTTATTTATATCAATTTCCGGAAGCTCATTTGTTCCAAAAAATTTTTTTATGCAGTTTTTATGCCAGCCGTCTATTCCGCTATTATTTAATGCTTTTCCGCAACATAAACAATTCATTCCTTCACCTCTTTTATGCTGACATTTCCTATACAATCCTTACAAGAAACGAGAAGCAGTCCAAATCTGTCCTGTATATTTATTTTCCAATTTCTACTTACAACCTGAAGCAGCCAGCCCTCTGGAATAAGTCCATCAAAAAAGGGAAACAATGTTTTCGACGTATAAGTCTGTTTAGAAAGAGGCATTGTAAGCGATACCGCACTAGCACCATCTAATTCAATATAATTACTGTCATAACTAAACAAATATCCATCATCTGTTTCACATAATTCCCCTGCATATACATTTCTAACATACACATAGGCAGTCCTTAAAATCTCCATTATTTTTCCTTTCTTCCCGGTACTGCTTCCATTCCAAACATCGATAATGCAACATTAACTTTATCCATTCTTACTGTTTCTTTTCCCTGTTCCAATTCCCGGACAAATCTTAATCCCAATCCTGAACGAATCGCAAATTCTTCCTGAGTAAGACCATTTGCTTTTCTATTTTGTTTTATAAACTCAGCAATTTTATTCATTATTATTCCCTCTTCTTGTCTGTATATACATTTTATTACACCTTTTCGGGTATAATGTCAATATTTTTCAAGGAAAAAGTACCCGATAGGGTATATTTTATTAACAAAATTGCATATTACACCCTAAAGGGTATAAAAACAGCAGGGACTTGAAATTTTTAAGTCCCTGCCCTTTTTTCTAATATATATTACTATTCATTAAAAAGTGCTGTTGAAAGATATCTGTCACCTGAATCTGGAAGAAGTGCAACAATTGTCTTTCCTGCATTCTCTGGGCGGGCTGCAAGTATCTGTGCTGCCTTAAGTGCTGCACCTGAAGAAATACCAACAAGTATTCCTTCACTCTTTGCAAAGCTTCTTCCCTCTACAAATGCATCTTCATTCTCGATTGCGATAACTTCATCATATATCTTAGTATTAAGTGTTTCTGGAACAAATCCTGCACCAATACCCTGAATCTTATGTGGTCCTGCCTCGCCCTTTGAAAGAACTGGGCTTGTAGCTGGCTCTACAGCAACAATCTTTACATCCGGATTCTGTGACTTAAGGTATTCTCCAACACCTGTAACAGTTCCGCCTGTACCCACGCCTGCAACAAATATATCAACCTTTCCTTCTGTCTGCTCCCAGATCTCAGGACCTGTTGTAGCCTTATGAACTGCAGGGTTAGCTGGATTTACGAACTGGCCTAAAATTACTGAACCAGGATTCTGCTCCTTTAATTCCTCTGCCTTAGCGATAGCACCCTTCATACCCTTAGCGCCTTCTGTAAGAACAATCTCTGCGCCATAAGCCTTAAGAAGATTTCTTCTCTCAACTGACATTGTATCTGGAAGAGTAAGAACTGCTCTGTATCCCTTAGCAACTGCAACTGCAGCAAGACCAATACCTGTATTACCTGATGTTGGCTCTATAATCATTGCTCCTGGCTTAAGCTCACCCTTCTTCTCAGCATCCTCAATCATAGCAAGGGCAACTCTGTCCTTAACTGAACCAGCCGGGTTAAGATACTCAAGCTTTGTAAGAAGTGTAACTCCCTCAATTCCTGCATTCTTAGCGTAACGGCTTGCGTTAAGAAGAGGTGTGTTTCCAATAAGTTCCAATGCACTGTTAATTACTTTACTCATACTAATCCTCCTTGTTTTGCGAAGCAAAATCCGAGTCCTTTGACGAGGAGAGGATTTTAGCCTCCTTGTATTGAATGCATTTGCAAATATGCTTTTGCGTCCCTATTAACCTACTAACTTGATGTGTAAATGTGTTGTTGAATATAAAATACCACTATCAGCCTTCAATGTCAACACCATTTTCATGACGAGTTTTAACCATTGCATCATGTGTAATATCCTTAATAACTTCACTGGCAATTATAAGTCCTACAACAGATGGTACAAATGCGGTTGAACCCGGAATATCGCGTCTTTCTGTACATTTGTGAGCTGCTCCCGGAGGACATATACAGTTAGTACGACAGCTGATTCCCATATCCTCAATAGGACGAACGGGCTTTTCCTTAGAGTATACGACCTTAAGGTGCTTAACATTCCTCTTTTTTAATTCTCTTCTCATAACTTTGGCAAGTGGGCATACCGATGTCTTATATATATCGGCAACCTCAAACTCTGCAGGATTAAGCTTATTACCAGCACCCATGCTGCTTATAATCGGTGTTCCTGCTTCCTGACAAGCCATTACAAGCGCAATCTTGGCTGTCACAGTATCAACAGCATCTACTACATAGTCATATTTTGAAAAATCAAACTGATCTTTAGTCTCTGGAAGGAAAAAACATTTGTGTACTGTAACCTCACAATTCGGATTAATATCATGGATTCTCTCTTTGCACACATCTGTCTTATACTGTCCTATTGTTTTTCTTGTTGCAATAATCTGCCTGTTAAGATTGGTAAGACACACCTTATCATCATCTATTACATCAATCGCACCTACACCGCTTCTTACAAGCGCCTCCACTGTATATCCACCAACGCCGCCTACACCAAATACTGCAACGCGGGAATTCTCTAATATATCCATAGCTTCTTTTCCAAACAGAAGCTCTGTTCTTGAAAACTGATTTAACATAGTTTGTCCTTTCTTTGCTTTTTGTATCTAAATTTTAATTCCTACTTATATGGTATGTCAATAATATTACTATCAATTTATCTTATAACAAAAACCCCTAATAATTACATTTTCATGTAATCATCAGGGGCCTTTAGTTTTATAATCTTAGCAACACCTTTTCTTTACAAAAGCTATTACATCATCATTTTTTGACATAATATCAAAATCTTCTTCCATCTCTCCGATTGACAACCACTTAAATACTTTATCTCCAATTTCAAATTCATCCTTATCCATATATTCTGGCAACTCATCTAATTTAATCATATATAACTTATGATTATAAATCTTATATACTCCATCACTTACAGAATATTTGCAATGCTTTGCTTGAGCTATATATTGGGTAGATAATTGTATTTTTAGTATATTACTTATACTCAAATCAATATTTTCTTTATTATTATTCTGTGTACTTCTAAAATAAGGAAACAGCCAGCACTTCCATCTATTATCATATATTTGCAAAAATCTATTATTATTTTTTATTGCAGCTAAAGAAAATTCATGAAAAGTCTCTGTTGTTATCTCAGCTACTAATTGTAGAATTTTAAGTAAATCTCTTTCTGTTAATTTTCCTATTTTACGGTCAAGATTCCACTCACTTATACTTATTATTCTATCAATTCTTGCCCATGAAACTTTACTAAGTCCTGTCTGCTCCCAATCAGTTATCTCTATACTATAAGGAGTTTCCTTATCTTTACTTGTAACATACATAGCCAAAATAGCAATTTCATCATCATTAATTACAATTGCCGGGCGATGTTTCACAATATTACTATTTTCAAAAGGAAAATGCGTCCACCATACATCACCTATGTTATACTTTCCCATTATTCTTCTCCTCTTGCTGATAAACAGCCTCCCACTCATCTTCTTTCATCCACTCATCTTCTAATGTAAGTTCTTGGGCTTTAATCGCATTTGAATATATATTATTATAATTGGCATTCATGAAATCCTTAAAATCCTGTATTGTTCTAATTGCTTCCATATTACACCTCTTAAAATTTATAAATTATATTATATATCTTACACTATATTAACAACGGTTTCAACTTTTATTTTATTCATATTCAAATATTATTATTTATAGTAAAAATTTCAATAATTATTAATTTTATATAAAATGCTTGCATTATCAAACCATTTGTTATATTATCATATCAACAAGATGTAGTTTTTAATACTACATGTCATTATAGGAGGGATTTATTATGACAACTTTTGCACCAGCACTTCATTTACAGAATGATAATATACACACTAAGATAAAGGCACAGATGATTATTAAAGACCCTGGCAGTTCGATAACACATTTTATCGGCATGCTTTGTGCAATTGCAGGATTATTCCCACTTATCCTTAAAGCAGCCTCTTATGGAACAACCGTATCTGTTGTTTCAATGACTGTATTTATGGTAAGTATGATTCTTCTGTATGCAGCAAGCACAACTTATCACACATTTGACATATCAAGCAATGTCAATATAGTGCTTAAGAGGCTTGACCACTGCATGATTCCTGTTCTTATCGCAGGCTCATACACTCCTGTCTGCCTAATTGTACTTCATAATATATATGGCTATGTTATGTTTGGCATTGTGTGGGGAATCGCCATTCTTGCTATCGCATTCAAGCTTCTCTGGGTAACTTGTCCTAAGTGGATATCTTCAGTTCTCTACATTGTAATGGGCTGGACATGTGTTATGGCTCTTCCTCAGATATATTCAGCACTTGCCGGAGCCGCTTTCTTCTGGCTTCTCGCCGGCGGAATCTTCTACACTATTGGCGGTGTAATATATGCAATTAAGATGCCTGCATTTAACGCAAAGCACCCTAACTTCGGAACACATGAAATCTTTCATGTATTTGTTATGGCTGGAAGCCTCTGCCACTTCATACTGATGTATAACTTCGTTGCGATTATGTAATCACCACACACCCATAAAATATGTAAGCGGCGGATTCCCGCCGCCTTTATCTATATTAAGCACCTGTCTTGCCCTTTCAGGCGTTATCCCACTTATATAATGGAGACTGCCGGCTGTTTCTCCGCACACATTGCTTGTAAAATCATAAACAGGTGCCAATTTTACAGTATAGCCAATAATTACTCTCCAAGGTAATCCATAGGATTCACAGGAATACCATCTTTTGTCATTGCAAAATATATTCCCGGACCCTCTTCTTTATAGTATGCTGTTGGCTCGGCCACTGTACCAAGAAGCTGTCCGGCAGTAACTGTATCACCAATCTTAACATTTACATCTGAAAGCATTCCTGTTGTCATCTCATATCCATTGCCTGCTGCAACCCTTACAGTAAGTCCTGTCTCCGTATTTTCAGCAACATCAATAACTACACCAGAAACTGCTGCACATACCTTAGTTCCTACATCTGATGCAACCACCATACCGGGACTGCATTTGTACATTCCAAGAGTCTTAAAATACACTGTTGACTCCATGTTGTAGCCAAGTGTAACCGTACCACTGACTGGCCAGTATATAAGCTCTCCCTGGTCAAATGTATACTTACTTATAGCATTTGCCATAACCTCAGCTTCTGTCATAGGCTTAACTGTCTGTTCCTCAGTCTGCGACTCCTTTGTCTGCTCTGTAACCTGATTCTCAGTTCCATCACCATCATCTGACATGCTTGCTCTCGCATTGGCATTAATTATATCATCATCACCCACTGTTGGTTCTTCCACAGGAATGTCCGGATTATCATCTGTCTTAATAGCCACATTTCCTTCAGTTTCATTCAGATTCACAAGATTGTTATTCTTAGATTTCTTAACATTCTGTGCTACTGAAAATATCCCAAACACAAGCGCAACAATAACTGCCAGCGTAATAACCGCTGACACAACCTTAACCTTGTCGGTTCCACGCGTTCTTACATTCGCCATATTAACATCCTCCTATCATTTCGCAAAGCTTTGATGTTAATATGTTTTCCAGATTCGTAAAGTTTATACTGTTTTTAAATGTAAAAATCCCCGCACACAAAGTGCGGGGAAATATTCAATAATTTTTTGACAAATTCGATATTACATCTCAACAGGTGTCTTAGTAAGCTTCCAGATTTCTGTAGCGTACTCTTCAATAGTTCTGTCTGATGAGAACTTACCAGCCTTGGCTGTATTAGTCATAACAGTCTTAGCCCAGCCGTTAGTATCTCTGTATCTCTCATCTATCTTTCTCTGAGCCTCTGCATATGAACGGAAGTCCTTAAGAATGAAATAAGTATCTGCTCTTCTGCCTCCATCATTATTAAGAAGAGAATTGTAGATATCTCTGAACATCTCTGTATCCTCTGGAGAATACTTTCCATTGATAAGTTCCATAAGAACATCTCTTATTTCCTGATCATTGTTAAATATTTCCATTGGGTCATATCCGCCCTCATTCTCGAAACGTATTACTTCATCAGAGCTGAGACCGAATATCTGTGCATTTTCAGCACCAACCTCATTAACAATCTCAACATTAGCTCCATCCATAGTACCAAGAGTAATTGCACCGTTAAGCATGAACTTCATGTTACCTGTACCTGAAGCCTCCTTAGAAGCTGTAGATATCTGCTCACTTACATCTGCTGCTGCAAATATAATCTCACCATTAGATACTCTGTAGTTCTCAATGAATACAACCTTAATCTTGCCCTTGATAGAAGCATCATTATTAATAACATTAGCTACATTGTTGATAAGCTTGATTGTCTGCTTAGCAATCTTGTATCCTGCTGCTGCCTTGGCACCAAAGATAAATGTTCTTGGAACCATGTCATAATCAGGATTTCTCTTAATCTGATTGTACAGATACATAACATGTAAGATATTAAGTAACTGTCTCTTATATTCATGAAGTCTCTTAACCTGTACATCGAAGATAGAATTAGGATCAACATCAATTCCGTTATTCTCCTTGATATACTTGGCAAGACGAACCTTATTCTTATACTTAATCTGCATGAAATCCTGCTGAGCCTTAGGATCATCAACATAGAGCATAATTTTCTCAAGCTGGCTTAAATCTGTAACCCATCCATCACCAATCTTATCTGTAATCCAGTCAGAAAGAAGTGGGTTAGCATGCTTTAAGAATCTTCTCTGAGTAATACCATTAGTCTTGTTATTAAACTTCTCCGGCATCATTTCATAGAAATCTCTTAACTCCTGCTTCTTTAAGATTTCTGTGTGAAGCTTTGCAACACCATTAACAGAATATCCGGCAACGATTGCAAGATTAGCCATCTTAACCTGTCCGTCATAGATAATAGCCATCTTACGAACCTTCTCCTGATTTCCTGGATATTTAGCCTTAATCTCTTCTACGAAACGACGGTTAATCTCTTCAACAATCTGGTAAATTCTTGGAAGAAGTCTTGAGAACAGCTCAATAGGCCACTTCTCAAGCGCCTCAGCCATAATTGTATGGTTAGTATAAGCAACTGTTTTAGTTGTGATATCCCATGCCTCATCCCATTCAAGTCCGTTCTCGTCCATAAGGATACGCATAAGCTCTGCAACTGCAACAGTTGGATGTGTATCATTAAGCTGGAAAGTAACCTTCTTATAAATGTTCTTAACATCCCCATTATTCATTGACTTATATCTGTCAACAGCTCTCTGTACACTTGCTGATACGAAGAAATACTGCTGCTTAAGTCTTAATTCCTTACCTGCATAATGGTTATCATTAGGGTAAAGTACCTCAACGATATTCTTTGCAAGGTTCTCCTCCTCGATAGCCTTCTGGTAATCACCCTTATCAAAAGAGTTAAGGTTAAATGTATTAACAGGCTCTGCATCCCAGATTCTAAGAGAGTTAACAGTGTTATTGCCATATCCAAGAACAGGAATATCATATGGAACAGCGATTACAGAACGGTAATCTTCCTGAACAAACATATCTCTTCCAGTCTTTTCATCTCTGTAAGAACGAACATATCCACCGAATTTAACTTCATATCTGTATTCAGATCTCTTAATTTCAAATGGGTTGCCATCCTTTAACCAGTTATCAGGAACTTCTACCTGATATCCGTCCTTAATCTCCTGCTTGAACATACCATATTTATAACGGATACCACATCCATATGCAGGATATTCAAGAGTTGCTAAAGAATCCATGAAACATGCAGCAAGACGGCCAAGACCACCATTACCTAAAGCTGCGTCCGGCTCCTGATCCTCGATAACATTAATATCAAGACCAAGCTCGTCAAGAGCTTCCTTAATCTCATCATAAGCACAGAGATTAATCATATTGTTACCAAGTGCACGTCCCATAAGGAACTCCATAGACATATAATAAACCATCTTAGGATCGTCCTTCTCATACTGCTTATGAGTAGCAATCCATTTATCAATGATAATATCCTTAACAGCATACGAAACTGCCTGGAAAACCTCCTGCTGATTAGCCTCTTCTATATTCTTTCTGTAAAGAGACTTACAATTACTTATTACATTCTTCTTGAATTCTTCCTTACTGAAATTCTGTGTTAAACTTGTCGCCATGTATTTAAAACTCCCTTCTGAATATGGACGGCTCCCCAATACGCCGATAATACCTTGTAAAAATTATAATCCGCCCCACAATAGATGTTTTAATTATACATAATAATATTTACAAATGCAAACTTTATTATTCAATTGTTCTCAAGCCATATTTTCAATATTTTCCTATAATTCTTCCAAAATCCATCAGAATCTCAACAGAAAAATATCTCATAGAATTAATACCTAATTTAAATAACATATATGGCATAACAAACACCATAAATGTAATTACAAGACAGCCTTTATAATCTAAAGCCCTTGTAATTCCATATATTCCAATTGATATTATTAATAATAAAACAAGTCTGAACGCCTGACCAATTACCATATACCAAGCTATGCTGATATTAAAAGGAAGGTCATAAAAAATCTGCAGGCTCTGAATTGGTGCTGACAACTGTTCTAGTTTGTACAACTGACATATATTAAAAATATCAATAAATGCAGAAAGTCCCCATATAAGAAATGATATCATAAGTATTTTTAATAATTTAACAGCCTTTACCCTGCTTCTCTCTTTTGAAGTGTTAAGAAAAGCTATCATATGGCATCTTTTTTCATATGCATATTCACCTGATATTATGAGAATAAGAAATATTACGCATACAAGATTCTGACTTTCCGTGTTCTGATATTTCCTTGAGCCAAATATATCCTCATAAGCAGCGGGATTTACAATTCTAGCTTCTATCCCTTTTTCCTCATTAACTTTTCTTACATACTTCAGACAATTCTCCATATTTTCAAGAGTCTGACTTGCTTCACGGAATTTATATTTATAATTAGCATCTGTCTCTGATTTTTTTCCTAACTCTTCGACAGCATTACGACATTCCTCAATATATGCTTCACACTCTTTATCTCCGGTATTTCCACTAAACATAGAATAAAAATTATTCATTGAAAAATCCGTATTACTGTAATCAACACCTCTGTACATTCTGCATGATATCAATAAATAAACAGCAGCAGCAAGCAATATTATTCCCTTTTGTAATATAAAAGTCTTATATAATTCAGATACAAATAAAGGAACTTTTCCCAATAACATCTGTATAAACTGAGAGCACTTTTCTATTATTTTTGTTATGGCACTCTTCCTGCCCTGTGCATATTTATGAGAATATGTAATATATACTCCTATCAATCCTGTTATTGCCAGTAATATTGTCAGAATCCAAGCCGTACTCTGAATATCAGTAATAAAATTATCCGTTCCCCAGTTTTCATATATGTAATATGACTGCCCCGGAAACAATACATTTGAAAAATTTATGTATTTTAAAAATGAAAATGCACTCTTAGATGATATATTAATATTAATTATATATTCAAAAACTAAAAACACCCCAGTTCCTGCTATTGATAATTTGTAATTACCGGTAATAAGGAAAACAAAATATACCAGCCATGACAACACACTCATAGCTATCGCAAATGTTATACAATATATAATAAAAAATGCAGCTACATTTGTCTTTAACGGGAACATATTAAACATATAAGAATTCTGTATCGGACTTCCCATGTTGCAGCCATAAATATTCTTATATATTGCCAGAATGACACCATTAAAAACAAATGAAAGCACTATTGATATAAGCAATATAATAAAACATCTTTTTACTGGTAATACTTTTCTGGAATTTTTACTGCCTCTAATCTGAAGAAACATATTATTTTCAAACTCTTCCATAAAAGTTATAAGCACAAATATCATCATCATCAGAAAAATAATCGGAAGTTGCTTGTCTGATACCAGTTTTTCTATAGCAGTAGTATTAGTGATAGAGAAATTGATTTCCCCTCTGCTTTCCAAATCTGCCATATACTTTTGCGCATTAAGTACATAGTAGCTTTGCTCCTCTGCAAATAATGTACTGCTAATAATTTTCTTGTAATTATTCTCTGCCCTTGACATATCAGAAGCATTGACATATTTATATTTTTCCTGTAAAAGTTTTATTGCTTCTTCAATATATTCCCTGTCAGCTTCGTAGTCATCTCCTTTATCATGTGCATACCTGCTGTATGTTAATGATCCAATCATTTCTGTTTGATTAGCATATTCATACATCAACTGATTATAATAAGCATATACTTTTTTATCATTCGTGTTATTAATCTTAAAAACGCTCAACCAGATTATTATTCCAAGAAAAATAGCAATAAATACAACACTTTTCCGTAAAACTCTCAATAATTCCATTTTGCTCCTATTCCGGAGTAATCTGTATCCACTCCTTGTTTCCTGTTCCAATGTCAGCTTTGTCCAACACTGCACTTAAACATACTTTAATTATTTTAGGTTTATTTCCAAGTTCTTTCACCATCTTCTCATATTTGTCCATTAAGCCAGATGATGCTTTGAACTGTTGAATATCTGTGTCTGTTGTTGTCACTAACAAATATCTTCTGTCTCCTCCCAATATATCTACATCAGCAATCATCTTAGTACGATCCTTATTAAATTCTAAAGTATCTTTTATCTCGCCATTTGTATCCACTATATAAACAATATTTTTATCATCAGTTGTAATATTCTTTTTCCCTTTAGAAAGGTCTGGTTTATCAAATACATAAAAATACTGTCCATCATATCCTGCAAGTTTTGTATAATTTCTGTTTGATTTATTATCCAGTTTAAATACTTCACTTATTTCCTGTGTTTTAAGATTCATTCTATAAAGACACCATGCACTTGAATCTACTCCTGCAAAATACATGTTGTCATCTTTGTCATAAAATAATTCTGATGTAACCCAATATTTAGATTCTGCTTTCTCAGATAATTCGTCATCACTAGTTATATCAATAAAGCAATCAATATTTCCCGTATCTGTATCAAGACATTCCACAATATATTCTTCTGCCTCTAATGATATGCTCATTCTGCGATTAATGTAAATTTTATTATCTATTGCATTAAGTGATGCCAAGTCAGTAACTATGAAATCAGTTCCACCACTAAACGGTGCATTATATTTCTTTACTATTTCTGGTTCAGATGAATTATCAAGATTCGCCTTACACATAAGCATCCCTGAGTCACTATATAGAAGATAATACATATATCCATTGACAACATCCGCATATTTAATTTCACCCCATGCTGATGATATGGACATTCCATCTATTGATAATGTCTTTTCCGTTTTCTTATCTCTTAATGTTTTATCATAAGACACAAGGATATCCTTCTCCTTTGTCTTTTCTATCATGTATATTCTTCCATCATAATACCATACTGCGCTTCCTAAGCATTCATAATCTGACAAATATGCCTCGCACTCTGCATCATCATGCGCACAATCTACTTTTGAACATAACGCTACGCTATTGTTATTAATCATATCATAGTAATACATAAATTTATAATTCTCACCGCTAACTGGAGAATTTGAAAGATAATAATATCCTTTTTCCGCAGCCGCAGCATTTTTCTTCATATAAAATTGAGCCTCATCTTTATATTCATAATCAGAATATTTATAAACATTGTCATCTTTCTTAACCGTATTATTATTACTACATGCTGTTAATACAGCCATTCCTGCAATCAATATTGCTAATACTGCCTTCTTCAATAGAATCTCCCCCTTTATCTTAATAAATAATGCTGCTTAAGAAAACTCATTTAGGATTCTCAAGCAGCACATGTTTATAGTTCGCAATTTTATAACTTATCTTGCATCGATACAAAATATCCCTCTAAATCGCTTATATCTTTTCTGACCTTGGTTCCTTCTGTTTCTGCCTCAAAGGACATCAATGTTTTATACTTATATGTAAGTATTCCCTTCGTTCCTTCCGCATAGACATCATACATATCCTTAGATACTGGAAAAGTAACTATTTTTCCAGTATCAAGATTCATGGTAAAATAATAAGAAATTCCTTTCTCTGCAAGTCCTTCCTGGATAGCTCCAGTTCCAGCATACATCCGCTTATTAACATATTCCTCCTGAAATTTAGATGCAAGAGTTGCTGTCGTTGTGATTCTTTTAGACAACACCTGCATGATAAAATCTTTTGCCATAAATATAAATATAGCAATCACAACTACTGCAAATACAGTTAGTATTAACACGCCTAACCAGTGTGGTGCGACCTCCAAATTATCAGTTGTTCCCACTGCGCCAATCTGAGTGAATGTTGTCATAAAAAAGCACCCCTTTCATCAAATATATCAATATATCTGTGCTATTAAAAGCCTATCCTTTTCTATACAATAATATCAATGTGAATTATTACTTCCAAGAGGTATTATTAATGATAACTTATCTTCATTAACCATTCATTTATATCTCTATATTACAACAATTCCGACCTTTTTATTAATTAAATAATATCATAAACAGTAATATATGTCAATTATTCCCATATCACAAAAAAGCTGTGCACCAGCCCCTAAGACCAGCACACAGCTTCATATAACTTTTATTCAATTACCTGAATTAAGCAAGCTTCTCAACAGCAAGTGTAACCTTCTCACCATTGATATCCCACTCCTTCTCAAATCCTGCAGTCTTTCCAGTGATAATATCCTGTGCAAGAACTACAGTCTTAACCTGAGCAGCATTTCTGTTAACAATATCAGCAATCTTGTCGTTGCCTGATACATAGAGATTAATCTTATCCATAACCTCGAAACCAGCGTCCTTACGCATAGTCTGAACCTTAGAGATAACCTCTCTTACGAAACCTTCCTCGATAAGCTCTGGAGTAAGGTTAGTATCAAGAACAACTGTGATACCCTTGTCGCTGCTTGCAACAAATCCTTCCTTCTGAGTCATCTCGATAAGAACGTCGTCCTTAGAAAGCTCGATAGCCTGACCTTCAACATTTAACTTGAAGCTTCCTGACTCGTTAAGCTTATCCATAGTTGCGTTACCGTCAACCTCTGTAAGAGCTGTTCTGATTGCATTAAGAAGCTTTCCGTACTTAGGTCCGAGAGTCTTCATCTGTGGCTTGAATGAGTATGATGTAAATGCTCTGACATCATCTGTGTATTCAACTTCCTTAACATTAAGCTCATCAGCGATGATAGCTGTATAGAACTCATCAAGCTTCCAGTCTGCTTTAATAAACATTTTGCCAATTGGCTGACGGTTCTTGATATTAGTTGAATTACGGCATGCACGTCCGATAACAACTGCGTCTAATACATCATCCATAGTTTCCTCAAGCTTTTTGTCAATGAACTGCTCATTAACCTTAGGGAAGTCGCATAAATGTATTGAAATAGGCGCATTTTTATCAATGCTGCATACTAGATTTCTATAAATGCTTTCTGTCATGAATGGAACCATTGGTGCAGAAATCTTAGCAAGAGTTACCAGTGTTGTGTAAAGAGTCATGTAAGCATTAATCTTATCCTGCTCCATTCCCTTAGCCCAAAATCTTTCACGGCTTCTTCTTACATACCAGTTAGAAAGCTCGTCTGTGAAGTCCTCAAGAGCTCTTGCAGTCTCTGTAATCTTGTAATTCTCAAGGTTAGTATCAACAACCTTAACTAAAGAATTAAGCTTTGATAATAACCATTTGTCCATAACTGAGAGCTTGTCATATTCAAGCTGATACTTAGTAGCGTCAAAATCATCAATATTAGCATACAGTACGAAGAATGCATATGTGTTCCAGAATGTTCCCATGAACTTTCTCTGACCTTCTGAAACCCACTCGTCCTTGAATCTGTTAGGAACCCAAGGAGCTGAATTCTCGTAGAAATACCAACGGATTGCGTCAGCACCATGCTTCTGTAATGCGTCAAATGGATCAACAGCGTTACCCTTTGACTTACTCATTTTCTGTCCGTCTGCATCCTGAACATGTCCGAGAACGATAACATTCTCATATGGAGCTTTGTTAAAGAGCAGTGTTGAGATTGCAAGTAATGAGTAGAACCAGCCTCTTGTCTGGTCAACAGCCTCAGATATGAACTTAGCCGGGAACTGCTGCTCGAATACTTCCTTATTCTCAAATGGATAGTGATGCTGTGCAAATGGCATTGAACCTGAATCGAACCAGCAGTCGATAACTTCTGGAACTCTTTTCATTGTTCCCTGACACTTAGGACACTTACATGTAACTGCATCAACATATGGTCTGTGAAGCTCAATATTATCTGGACAATTGTCTGATTTTTCCTTGAGTTCTTCGATACTTCCGATAGACATCATCTCACCGCAGTCCTCACACTGCCAGATATTAAGAGGTGTACCCCAGTATCTGTTTCGTGAAATTCCCCAGTCCTGAACATTTTCAAGCCATGCTCCGAAACGTCCTGTACCGATTGTCTCTGGAATCCAGTTGATTGTCTTATTATTAGCAATTAAGTTAGCCTTAACTTCTGGGTCTGTCATCTTGATAAACCATGACTCTCTTGCATAGTAGATAAGTGGTGTATCACATCTCCAGCAATGAGGATATTCATGCTCTACCTTAGGTGCTGAGAAGAGGATTCCTCTGCCCTCAAGTTCCTTAAGAACCTCAACATCACAGTTGATAGCGCCTGCTTCCATCTCTTTCTTAGTTGGCTTAGCACGCATTCCTGCAAATGGAGTCTCAGGCTTCATAACACCAGCCTCGTCTACCATCTGAACAAATGGAGCGTCATATTTTCTACCAACTCTTGCATCGTCTTCACCAAATGCAGGTGCAATATGAACGATACCGGTACCATCTTCCATAGTTACATAATTATCGCAGTATACGAAAAATGCTTTCTTGTGCTGCTTGTCAGCGGCATCCTTTGCACACTGGTAAAGTGGCTCATATTCCTTATATTCAAGGTCTTTACCCTTATATTCTTCAATAATCTCATAAGCAGGAGTTCCTTCTTCTCTCTCGATTCCACCAAGAACCTTGTCAAGAAGTGCCTTTGCCATGATGTATGTGAATCCATCTGCTGCCTTAACTCTTGCATAAGTCTCATCTGGATTAACACAAAGAGCAATATTAGAGCAGAGTGTCCAAGGAGTTGTTGTCCATGCAAGGAAATATGCATCCTCTCCAACAATCTTGAATCTTACAACTGCTGTACGCTCTTTAAGAGTCTTGTAGCCCTGGGCAACCTCATGTGAAGAAAGAGGTGTACCACAACGAGGACAGTAAGGAACAATCTTGAAGCCCTTATAAAGAAGACCCTTATCCCAGATCTGCTTTAAAGCCCACCATTCAGACTCGATAAAGTTATTGTCATATGTTACATATGGGTTATCCATATCAGCCCAGAAACCAACAGTAGATGAGAAATCCTCCCACATACCCTTGTATTTCCATACAGATTCCTTACAATGCTTGATAAATGGCTCGATACCATATTCTTCAATCTGTTCCTTGCCATCAAGACCTAACATCTTCTCAACTTCAAGCTCAACCGGGAGTCCATGTGTATCCCATCCAGCCTTACGAGGAACCATGTAGCCTTTCATTGTTCTGTATCTTGGAATCATATCCTTAATAACTCTTGTAAGTACATGTCCAATATGTGGCTTACCATTAGCAGTTGGAGGTCCGTCATAGAATGTGTAAGTTGGGCCTTCCTTTCTGTTATCAATACTCTTCTGGAAGATATCATTGTCTTTCCAGAACTTTTCAACTTCTTTTTCTCTGTCTACGAACTTCATATCCGCAGAAACTTTCTGATAAATCATTGCAGCTTCCTTTCTTGCCTTGTGGCTTATATTTTCTAGTACATTACGGGCATTCGTCATAAATCTGTCATACAAGCAAGCCTGATGGCTGCCTGCAGACTCATTGCTTACGAAAAAAGCCCCTCTGCCGTAATACAACAGAGGGGTAACATACTTATCCTAAAATCTGAATGATTACGACATACTATCATATGCGTCCCTGGCTTTAACCTGACGATGGGATTACCGTCCCCGCTTAGTCTCGTAATGATTTCAGCGAAGATGCTCAGAAGTGATGTTCAGATGGATAGTACTCGCACCGGCTCTCACCATCCCGGCTCGCTCATGCTTTTCACTCCAACCTACTGTCTTCGTCAATGCATTTGATTAGATTTTATATAATAAATGTTTAGTTGTCAAGCTGTCATAGTAAACATGTGCAAGTTTTTTATGCTAATTATACATATCTTCGATAGGAATTAATCTGACATTTAAAGCCAAAGCATTATCCTTTACCCAATCGGTAAATCCACTTAATGAATACAGATGATATTCAGCAACCTTGTATCTCTTGTCGATTAAACCATCTCTGTCCATAAGTTCTTCAAGCTGTTTCTTATCCATTGGTGTATTCCTGAATTTACATTCACCAAGAATTGCCTTATTCTCTGTCGTATCCAGTCCAACAACATCAATATCCGTCTGCTCTTTCTTAGCCGGATTAGTACCAAACCACTTACCTGCCTGAAGAACTGTACAACTGAATTTATTAGAAAATGCGTTCATTAACAGATACTGTCTGCACATTTTCTCAAATATTTCGCCCATATACTCATGAAGCTTTGGTTTTACCTGACTTAAATAATACTGTTTTCCATTATCAATCTCAATTGCTGCAACTGCCCTCGGAATAAACTTATGCCAGAACATAAACATTCCATCTGACAATGAATACATGACTTTCTTCTTATTATTCTCTTCCGTGATTGCATATGTCTTTTCAATAATACGGGTTTCCAGCAAATGTTGAAGAATATTGTGGACAGACGCACTTTCCAGATTAGTTTTATCCTTTATCTCAACGGCTTTATTAGCTCCATTGGCAATTGCTGAAACAACATCATCATACACAGGTGCATTCCTGAACTCCTGGACTAACAGGTTTCTTGGTTCTTCATACATGAATCCCGATGGGTTAAAATACAAATCCGCAATATTATCATCAAGACTTTTGTCAGAATCAAACATAGAGATATATTTGGCAACTCCACCAGTGATTCCATAACAAATTGCTTTTTCCTCACACGAATAATCAGGTACAAACAATGCAGTTTCAAGATAATTAAACGGTTTTAAATCTATCTGCATAGTCCGCCTTCCGTATATCGGACTCTTACTGCTAAGCACTTCCTGTTCCATAAAGCTGATAGATGAACCAGACAGAATAAGAAAAATGTTTTTATTAAGCCAGTTCTTATCAATCTCGACCTGCAAAAGCGATAAAAATTCTTTATCTGCCTCCGCAAGATAAGGAAGTTCATCAATAACAAGTACAAGCTTTTTATCTCCAATATTGTTGGTAATAAAATTAAGTATGTCTTTTATATCTGTGAATCTTACCCCGTTAATTCCCGGCATAAAATAGTCAACAACAACTTCCCCTAATAACTCAATATTTCTTTCTGCACTACCCTTTATTGCCGTAAAAGCTATATGCTCTTTTCCTCTTATAAATTCATTGATAAGAGTTGTCTTTCCTATCCTTCGGCGGCCATATATAATGCACATCTGGAAGGAGTTCTTGCTGTATGCAGTTTCTAAGCTTTTCAATTCATTTTTTCTTCCAATAAATTTATCACACATATTACGGCCTCCTGTTTTAACAAAATTAATTTTAGTAAAGTTATCTTTACTAAATCCATCTTTACTAAAATCAGTATATCCCATAACATTTTAAAAATCAATTTATTTACTAAAAAAGTTGCAGCAACCTTAACCGTTACTGCAACTTACATTTACATTATTCTATTATGCTTCTGTCATCCTGTTCTTAGCCACAATTCTCATAATCAGATCAACGCTTCCGTCAATTCCATAAGTCGAGCTGTTAATTGTGAGGTCGTAATTATCTGCTTCGCCCCACTTCTTGCCTGTATAGAACGCGTATCTTTTAAGATGTGCCTTATCCTCTTTTGAAACATACTTCGCAGCCTGCTTATAAGTAAGCTTCTCCTTGCTTGTATGGTAAGTTCTCTGTATACGCAGCTTCTTAGGAGCTGTGATAAATATGCTTATATGAGGAATGTGGTTCTTAGTAAGAATATTATCCGCATATCTTCCCATGATAACATATGGTTCCTGCTTTGCTAAATCGACCAGCTTCTTAGATGTATTAAAGAACTGTACATCAGACCTTGAAAGACCATGGTACTTCTTAAAATCTCTCCACCACTGAGCCGGTGTCCTTGCTGTTTTATTCTGGAATAATGCTCTGTCAGTTTCTTCATGTTCTTCATTACGCTGTAATATCTCGTTCATGATAGATACATCATAATAGCTGATTCTTAACTTATCAGCAAGCCTGAAACCGATATCTGTTCCGGCACAGCCATATGAACGGCCTATACATATAATAAGATTGTCATCCTTTCCAAATCTGTTGGCAAGATTGGACATATTAAGCTCTGCATGCTCCGGGTCAATAATATCATTTCCCTCTCTCGCTTCCTGCATAGCCATTGCTTCATCAAATATCTCACCATATTCATGCATTATTTCTTTATGAAGCTTAGGATTCTTTTTTGTGGTTCTTGCCATATTACTTATAAGTGCAAGCTCACTTCTAAGAACTGACGAATCTGCACTGGATTTAATCAAATCCTTTAAATCATTAATACATTTTTCCTTGTTTCCCTGATATACACGTCCCAGATTAGAACCTGTAGCTTTATATACTTTCTCGTCCAGTGCGTATATTCTGTTCGCAAGTTCAATTATCTTTTCATTATCTGCCATAATGCGCACCTCCTAATTATATAAAGAATAACAGTGTGTCAATCAGGAATACCGGAACAAGGCAGCACAGTGACCATACTATGTAACCGAAGAAACTTGGCATCTTGACACCATTCTCATCTGAAATCGACTTAACCATAAAGTTAGGCGCATTACCAATATAAGTCATAGCACCCATGAATACCGCACCACATGATATAGCTGTAAGCATTTTTGCAGGAACAACTCCGAGTGCAGTTGTAAGTCCTGACACAAATCCCATTGAACCAGCCGTTGTAAGGAATACAAGGTAAGTTGGTGTATTATCAAGGAAACTTGAAAGTGCACCTGTTACCCAGAACATCTGTGATGGATGTGTAAGTCCAAGCTCTGCACCTGCACTCTTTAAAATCATAAGAGCTGGCTGCATAGTAATAAATATACCTATGAAAAGTACAGCAACTTCCTGAATGGCACCCCATGTGAAATGGTTCTTCTTTCTTATCTCTGCATTAGTTGTCTTGAATGATAAAAATGCGGCTAAAAGAATCATAACTACTTCAATAAGTGAAGTAATCGCAAGCTTAACCTCTCCAAATATAGGGATTGATATTACCTCGCCGGCAGCATTCTGGAAAAATGGTACATCCGGAAGTACTCCGCTTAATATAACTGCTGCAACAATAATTATGATGAATATAATATTATGTAATCCCTCAAATCTTATAAGTGGTTCATTTTCCTTAATCTCCGGCATATAACCTGCTGCTATATCCTTCCTGTATGCTCTCTTGTCAAGAAAATAAAGCACTGTAAGAAGAATAATCATGTTAAGGAGCAGTATAGGAAAGAATCTTATACTCCAGAAGAAAGGAACACCTCTTGAGAATCCCATAAGAAGTGGTGGGTCACCGATAGGTGTAAGACTTCCTCCCATATTAGATATAAGGAAAATGAAGAACACCATAATGTGAGCCTTATTTCTTCTCCAAGAATTCATCTTAATAACAGGTCTTACAAGAAGCATTGACGCACCTGTCGTTCCAATCCAGCTTGAAAGAAGGGTTCCTATTCCAAGAAGAATAACATTTACTCTTGGTGAACCAACAAGGCTTCCCTCAACTGTTATGTTACCTGCTACGCAGAACAGACCGAAAAGCAGTACAATGAATGTAAGATAATCATTTACCAGACATTCAAGTACAGTCTCTGCTGCTGTTCCAGCACCATACTTAACTGCGAACGGAATTATGAAAAGCAGTGACCAGAATATTACAGCAAATGGTCTATACTTTTCCCACCATTCTCCTTTTACAAGTGGAATTATGGCTATACACAAAAGCAGACATGCAAATGGTATACAAAGCCATAAAGGCACATTCGTCAGCTCGGCTGCCAGTGCAACCATTGGACAAATATTAATACTCATAACTTAAGCCTCCGTAAAAAAACCTGTTCCACATACACAGAACAGGTAATCTTAATATTAAATTATCTCTGCACATCGAAAGACGAATTCTTCATAAGTCTCTTAATGTGATCAACACATGTGATATTAGTATCACCTCTGATAGCATGCTTCATTACTGAAGAAGCAACAGCGAAGTTAACAGTATCTTCAGGAGTCATATTGTCCATAAGGGCATAGATAAGTCCTGATGAAAATGCATCGCCGCCACCAACTCGGTCTACTATCTCGAAATTAATTGTCTTACTCTCATAAGTCTCTCCATTAGTATAATAGAAAGCCTTTAAAGAGTTGTTGCTTCCTGAGTGTACATATCTTACAGTTCTTGCAATAGCCTTCATATGATACTGCTCGTCTATTGCCTTAAATACTCTGTCCATGTCCTTGAATGATGGGTCCATTGTAAGACCATCTTTAACATCAGTTCCATCTTCTCTGTATACATGGATAGGTTCGATTCCAATAAGCACATCAACATAAGGAAGGTACTTACTAAGAACATCTCTTGCAGTCTCGAATGACCAGAGCGTACTTCTCCAGTTAGGGTCGAAGCTGACAGTAAGTCCCATCTTCTTAGCTGCCTTAACTGCCATATCCATCATCTTACGGCAGTTGTAAGAAAGAGCCGGAGTGATACCGCTTATATGGAGCCAGTCATAATCCTTAAGAATCTCCTCGAAATCAACATCCTTATAGTCGTATTCTGCAAATGCAGAATCAGCTCTATCATATATTACCTGTGAAGGTCTGACAGAAACACCTTCTTCCAGATAATAAAGTCCCATTCTTCCTTCTGATCTTATAATGTGCTTAGTATGCACGTCATTAGACTTAAGATAATTAATAGATGACTTTCCAAGGTCTGAGTTAGGTAATACTGTAAAAAATGTTGAATCAACACCAAGGTTTGCAAGGGAAACCGCTACATTTGCCTCTGCTCCGCCATAATTAACTCTGAAATCATGTGTAGTTACAAGTTTTTCATAGTTAGGTGGTGATAATCTCAACATCAATTCACCAATTGCTATAAATTTCATGTCTTCCTCCAACGTCATAATAGATTAAGGGTATCAAATACCCAGTTTTGCATATTCCAATGACATATTACACCACATTTGTACAAATTGCAAACTTGCATATTACTTTTTAATAAGATATAATTATTTTATTAATAAGTAAGGTTAAGGTACGTGTTTATGGATATATTTGAGTCTCTGAATTCTGTGCTTGTAGACTTGTTCAATGATATCTTGAACATTGAAGAAAGGGCTCTTATCACAGAAGAATTTAAGGATATTTCTGTTACAGACATGCATATTATAGAGGCAATCGGAATTGAAGAACCTCGTACTATGTCCACAATTTCCAAGTCACTTGGAGTAACAATGGGAACTCTTACAGTTGGAATCAACGGACTTGTGAAAAAGGGCTATGTCATAAGAAAGCGTGGCGAGAAAGACCGCCGTATAGTCTACGCTTCTCTTACAGACAAAGGAATTGCCGCATACAGACATCATGAGAATTTTCACAAGGATATGATTGGACATATCACAAAGGATTTAACAAAAGAAGAAGCTGAGGTTCTTACGAAAACATTTATACGGCTGGAAGATTTCTTCCATCAGATTCCATAATAACTGAAAGCATTAATAAAGGAGGGGTATTTATGCCAGACAACAAGAATTTACTTAATTTAGACGATTTAGCTGATGTATTTGCACAGCTTAACGATATTGAAGATGCGCCAGAAGAACTTACTGAGGAAGAAAAAGCTTCCCAGCGCAGATATGAAGAGATAATCAAGAAACATAAGAATAATAATTAGTTATAATCAAGTAGAATTATTACATTAACAATTCTACTTGATTTTTTTATAAAAACGGCACCATATATACTGGAATATAATTAATGCCATTCTCCCATTTATAGTCTTTAGTATGAACAACATATTTATCACTTATGCGATTACTAAATTTGTCACAAAATACATCTAATGACTTATGACTTCTGTAGTTACCGGATTTTACTTCAATTGGGCATATTTTATCTCTTACTGAAATCAGGAAATCAATTTCATGTAAATGATTAGATGTATCACTATCCATTGTGTAATAAAACAGATTATTCCCTTTCGCAGTTAACATCTGTGCTACAACATTTTCATATACATACCCTAAATTCGCATCAAGTTTATCTGAAAGAAGCTTATTATATATCACATTATCTGTATAATTCTTGTCCTTAAATGCAAGCGTGACAAATAATCCAACATCAGATAAAAACATCTTATATCGACCTGCATCTTTTGTTAATGACATTCCTACACCCGGATTATTGGCATGATAAGCAATATTAACTGTAAATGAGCTGAGCATATCCGGTATTAATTCACGCACCTGCTCTGCTCGGGTTCCTTCTCTTGCATTAGACAAAACATACCTTGACGCATTACTGCTAAGGTTGGCTGGAATAGCGTCATAAATATCTCCTGCAAGTCCCGTTCCGTCAATTTTAGTAAAATCTTCCTCATACAAATCAACAATTTCTCTTTTTACTTCATCAACTGTCTGTAAATTATTTTGCTCTAAATAAGTTTCTACTGCCTGCGGCATTCCTCCTATAAGCATATATAACCTGAAAACCCTCATAAGATTTCTATGCATGGCATTGCCGGCAGCTTTTTTATTCTTTAATAACATCTTAATCGTGTCAGCAGTTATATCATCACCAATAGCCCACAAAAATTCTTCAAAATCCATTGGATACATGGATATCTTATGTTCCTCACTCGGAATTAATATATCTCTTGTATTCTTTTTTATTGACAAAAGAGAACCTGTCTCTATATATTTATACCTTCCATCTGCAACAAGATATTTAATTGCCTGCCTTGCCTTTGGAAGCAGCTGTACTTCGTCAAATATTATCACAGACTCATTCTTATATAATCTGATACCTGTTAACTGTTGTAATTTTAAAAAGAAAAAGTCCAGATCATAAGTATCATCAAATAATTCTATAATTTCCTTACTTGTATGTGCAAAGTCAATTAATATATAAGATTTAAACTCATTCTTGGCAAATTCTTCTGCTATCGTAGACTTCCCAACTCGTCTTGCGCCTTTTATTAAAAGTGCATATTTATTGCTTCGTTTCTCTTTCCACTCAAGTATTTCTTCATATATTTTTCTCTTAAACACAGGTTTTCCCATAGTATTATCACCCCTTTTAATATAATATAACGCAAATCCCCGTTCGTGTAAACACTATTTTCGCGCAAATCCCCATTCATAACATCTCATTCTCTACTCAAATCCCCATTCGTTATATATCATATTCTTGCGAAATCCCCGTTCATATAGATTATACCTTGTAATATTCACATTTATTCATATATAAATCTGTATCTGTGATTTCCACATCGAAACAGCCACCCTTGGGTTTCCCCGTGGGTGGCTGTTCCATCTTTATATGAAAGTGTTTGAAAGAAAAAAGCTTAGTTATTAGCTGTTATCCCTGCTGTCTTGTAAACAAATGTTACGCTGCCTTCCTTGTCATCTGACTTGCCTAAGAATGAATTGTATTCCTGACCTGCCTTAACTACTGCCTTGATTGTATCAACCGCTGTCTGTGCGTCTGAGTCTACAAGCTTAGTGATAGGCTCAATTGCTTCGCTGTTAAACTGTGCCATTCCATCTTTTAATGTAATTGCACCTTCATTTAACTGTGTAACTCCATCTGCAAGTGTTCCTGAACTATCCTTTAATGTAGCTGTTCCATCTGCAAGCTGTGAAGCACCACTCTTTAATGTGTCATTATTAGCTGTAAGCTGTGAAAGTCCGCTCTGAAGAACTGCTGTTCCTTCCTGCTGGAGTTTTCCTGCGTTAAGATTTAATGCATATAAGCTTGAGCAGAGAGTTCCTTCTTTGTAAGTTGAGAATGAACCAACTGATGCGCTGAGTGTGTTAAGACCTGTGCTTAATGTATCAAGCCCTGCTTTAAGAGTCTTAGAACCTGTACTTAACTGTCCTGCACCTGCGCTTAACTGGTTAATTCCATCTTTAAGGTCTGATGCACCCTTATTAACCTGACCAAATGCTGCATCTATTTTATCTAATCCGTCAAAATATCCCAGACTTTCAAGAGTTGCACTTGTAACAGTTAAACTATTATATGTTGTCAAACCTGTAATTAATTCTTTTATTGTTTCTTGTGCATCTGCTTTTGGATTAGAAGTTAAGATAACTTTTGCAACATTTTCTTTATTTGTGTTTATATATTTTACTGCAACCAGATACTGACTGGCATCTGTAACATCTGCATTCTGGGCTATACCAGCTGCATTCAATTGTGTTGCTACTTCTACCTTTTGTTCTGGAGTCATAGAACTAATGTCATTATATCCTTTGCTCATACATCCTATAGTGTAAGCAATACTATAAAAGCTGTTATAAGCCTTCTCATATCCAGCCTTAGCAGTTGGTAATGCATTCTCAATACTACTCTTTAACCCAGTTACAGAACTTAATCCCTCACCAAATGCTGATAATCCACTTGTCAATGCATCTGCCCCAGTAACAAGCGCTCCAGCACCAGATAAAGCGCTGTCAATTCCTTCATCAAGTGCTGTAGCGCCCGCTGCAAGCTGGCTTGCACCATCTGCTGCAGAAGCAACACTGCTGTCAAGATTATTATCCTTAAGAGTATTATAAAGAGTTCCGATTCCGTCAGCATATGTCTTCATGTTGTCATTAAGTGAAACTGAACCCTCATATGCACTTGCAGCGCCATCTGCGTATGCATATATACCATCCTTAAGAGAAGAAGCACCTGTATTTAACTGGTCAACACCATCAGTAAGTGCTGGAATTGCATCACTTAACTGCTGTGTTCCATCCTGTAATGTAACTGTTCCGTCTGCAAGCTGTGTTGCTGCATCATCTAATGAAGCAACAGTTTTCTTTAAATCATCTAAAGTAATGTCATCAGCATTCATATCCGAAAGAAGATTAGATGTTGCTACAGACATAGTCATATCGAGTGAGAAATCCTTAACATCTGCTGTTAATTCAAAATACTCAGGAATATCAAGGTCAAGTGACTTATCATTAAACTTAAGATTCATAGTATCCTTAAGTCCTGGCATTGTCATACCGACTGCCACAATATTGTCTCCAACCTTAGTAAGTTTACCATTAGTAACCTCAACATTTGAGAATACATCTGTTGGAAGCATCATGCCTGTAATCATTGTAAATGGTACGGCAACTGTCTGCTTCTTACCATTAATTGTTACAGTTTTCTTCTGATTATTAGTGTAATCAAAACGTATTGTAACCTTTCCGCTCTTTCCGGCCAGGTCTTGCGGCTTAATTTCCTTGCCATCAAGCTTGTAAGTAACCTTCATTGTTACTGGCGCATTTTCACTTGACTCAGTCTTATTAAGAGTCTCATTGCCGTTAGCGTCTGTAATCTTTTCGTTGACCGTGATGTGATTCTTGTTACCTGAAGCGTCATTGAATACATAAACAGTTTCCTGTCTTGTGTTAGTTGCAAGTGTGCTCTTGTTAGACACTGCAAGCTCATTAGTTATTGCCTGTGTAATCGTAGCCTCTGTACTGCCTGCTGCCATCTCTGTTACATAAGCTGTATCTGTTCCTGTTGTTGCAGCTGTATTAGCACCGCAGCCAACAAGGCTTGCTGCTGTAAGAACTACACACATTAAAACTGAACTATATCTGAATAAATTCTTTTTTACCATGATTATATCCTCCTACTATTAATTCTGACTGTTCTTCTTAGGCTTAAAACCTAAACTTGTATGAATAATCACCTTATCAAGTAATACGAAAAGTGATGGAAGAACAAATATAACAACAAACATACTGATGATTGCACCTCGTGCCATAAGTGTACAAAGTGAAGCAATCATATCAACACTGGCTATCATACCTACACCAAATGTTGCTGCGAAGAAACCAAGTGCGCTGACAATAATAGATGGAATAGATGTTCCAAGTGCTATTGATATAGACTCTTTCTTAGAGTTACCAGCGGCTCTTTCTCTCTTATATCTTGTAGTCATAAGAATTGCATAATCGACTGTCGCACCAAGCTGAATAGTTCCGATTACTACTGAAGATATAAATGGTATCGTTGTTCCTGTATAATATGGAATACCCATATTAACAAATATAGCAAATTCAATAGCAGCAACCAGAATAACCGGAAGAGATATTGACTTCAATACGAAGAAAATAATAAAGAATATCGCAACAATTGAAACTGCACTAACTGTCTTGAAATCCTTATCAGTAATAGTGATAAGATCCTTAGTACAAGGAGCTTCTCCAATTACCATTGATTTGGCATCATACTTCTTCGCAATTGCATCAACCTTATTAATCTGGTCATTGATTTCATCAGAAGCAATTGTGTAATTAGTTGATACCATCATAATCTGATATTCATCACCCTTAAGCTCTGAAACAAGCGAATCAGGAAGCATTTCCGTAGGGATTTCTCCTCCGAGTGCTGAATCTATGCTTAATGCAAATGAAATTCCATCCAGATCATTTACCTCATTCATCATTGCATCAGAATCCTCTGCTGAAAGATTACTGTCTGCAAGAATCATATATATAGAATTAGTTCCGTCAAAGTTGTCGGCAAGCATCTTGTTAGCCTGCGAGCAGTTAAGCTTCTCTGGAAGTGTATCAGACAAATCATAGTAAACCTTAGTATTGTTATATCCGTAGATTGCCGGGCCAAGAAGCAGAACAAATATTATAAGGAATATCCATGAATGATTAACAATCCACCTTGCGGGCTTATCAAAATTCGGCATAATCTCTCTATGCATTGTCTTCTCAAGAGATCTGTCAAATGTAAGAATAAGGGAAGGAAGTATTGTAACACAACCAATAACACCCAACACAACACCCTTTGCCATAACAACACCAAGGTCAAGACCAAGTGTAAAGCTCATAAAGCAAAGTGCAATAAATCCTGCAACAGTTGTTATGGACGAACCAACAACTGATGTAAGTGTATTCCCAATAGCAACCGCCATAGCTTCGTGATGGTCATCCGGAGTTTCTTCCTTAGCTTCCTTGTAGCTGTGCCATAAGAATATAGAATAATCCAGAGTAACACCAAGCTGAAGTACCGCTGCCAGTGCTTTTGTTATGTATGAAACCTCACCTAAGAAATAATTAGAACCAAGGTTATACACAATTGCCATACCTATACTTAGCATAAAGAATACTGGTACAAGGAATGAATCCATAAATATAGCAAGTACGATACATACAAGTACAACCGCTACAAGTACATAAAAAGGAGTCTCCTTTTCTGCCATTGTCTTAGTATCTGTGACTACAGCAGACATACCGGCAATATAGCACTGATTATCTGTAACATCTCTTACTTCCTGAATAGCCTTCATTGTATCGTCACTTGATGTTGTATCATCAAAGAATATTGCAAACAATGTAGCTCCTGAATCCTCATTTTCAAAATAAGAACGGAACTTATCAGGAAGAATTTCTGAAGGAACATCATCTCCTACTATTCCACTATAAGAGATAACTGACGCTACATGGTCAACCCCCTCAACCTTCTTTACCAACTTAGAAACATTTGACTTATTCATTCCGTCAACGACGACCATTGCATAAGCGCCCTTTCCGAAATCATCAAGCAAAATGTCCTGTCCCTGCATAGTGTCGATATCACTTGGCAGATAATACAGGATATCGTAATTAACCCTGGTATTAAAGTAACCAAGAACTGATGGAATCAACAGCAGGAAGCTAAGAACCAGAATTGGAATTCTTAACTTAACAACAACTTTTCCAAACTTTTTCATATAAATAACCACGCCTTTCTGTAAGATGCAAATGCCAACAACCCTTAGTCATATAAGTATTCATGTCTTTAACAAATATGACCGATAGTCATTTTCAATTTCAGTTGACATTATAGCACCTCAAAACACATAGTCAATAGAAAATTGACCGAAAGTCATTTTTTAATATTTATTTTATAATTGGATTGGTGTATAATAACAATAAAAGGTGGTGTAATCATGGGAAAGCTTGAAGCTAACAAACAACAAAAACTTACTTCTCTGCTGAATACTGCATTTAATCTCTTTACTACCCAGGGGGTTACGAAGACTTCTATTGCTGAGATTTCACAGAAAGCAGGTATTGCTAAGGGTACATTTTATCTGTACTTTAAGGACAAGTATGATATAAGAAACCGTCTTATATCACATGAATCAAGTAAATTATTTAAGAATGCCGTCGCTGATTTAGAGGAATTTTCTAAAGAAAAGAACGAACAGTTAGGTTTCGAAGAAAAAATAATATTTATAATTAATCATATTGTAGATGAACTGAATTCTAATCAGACTCTTCTCACATTTATATCAAAAAACCTTAGCTGGGGAATCTTCAAGGAAGCTCTCACAACTAAGGTTGCATCTGATGATATTAACTTTAAAGATGTATATTATGAAATGATTAACGCTGAGGATATCTCACTTGAAGAGCCTGAAATAATGCTCTTCCTTATTGTTGAGCTTGTAAGTTCAACTTGCTACAGCGCAATTCTTTATAAAGAACCTGCTGACATAGATACAATTAAGCCTTATCTTTTCAAGACAGTACGTGCAATCATCAAAGAGCACACTATCCGGTAGCTGCTTACGCTTTCCCTTCAAGCTCCTGGTATATATCCCTTTTTGACACACCCCTGTCCTTTGCCGCAGCTTTCATGGCTTCTTTCTTATCCATGCCCTGCGACATATACATCTGCACATGTTCTGCCACACTCATGTTTTCCCACTGCTTTCTTGCTTCAGCCTTTAACTGCTCACGGCTTTTACCGGCAATCACAAGCACATATTCACCTCTTGGCTCATTATTTTCATAATATTCACAAGCCGATTCAAGCGTAAATTCCATAGAATTCTCATATCTCTTGGTAAGCTCCTTACATATAGTAAGCTGTCTGTCACCGCCAAGCGTATCTTGTAGTTCCGCAAGTGTCTTAGTAAGTCTGTGCGGTGCTTCATATATAATCATAGTCCTTGTTTCACATGCTAACTCTGCAAGAACTTCTTTTCTCTCATTCTTATCCGCTGGTAAAAATGCTTCAAATGCAAATCTTCTTGTCTCGCGTCCTGACATTGTAAGCGCTGTTATGCATGCTGCCGGTCCCGGAAGTGAAGTAACCCTGATACCTGCTGCCCTGCATTGCTTTACAAGCTCCTCACCTGGATCAGATATTCCCGGAGTTCCAGCATCCGTAATTACAGCCACATCCATTCCACCTAAGATTTTATCAACAAGAACCTTTGCCTTATCATACTTATTAAATTCATGATAGCTTGTCATAGGTGTCTTTATTTCAAAATGATTAAGCAGCTTAATACTGTTTCTTGTATCCTCTGCTGCAATCAGGTCTGCCTCTGAAAGCACACGCAAAACCCTGTAAGTAATATCCTCAAGATTACCAATAGGCGTTGCACACAGATACAGCATACCCGGTCCGTCTTTTTTTAATTTAACTTCATTCTGGTTATCCATAATATACCTCTAATCTATTCATACATTTTAAGAAGTGCTTCCGTGTAAGTTCCGTCTGCATTGTATACAATAAGCGGTTCTTCAACAATAAGCTGTGAATTGCCACCCTTAACCGCCTCTATAAGTACCATATTGGCAGCCTTATTCACATAAGGGTACACCAGTCTCATTCTCTTAGGCTCAAGATGATACTTTCTCATCGTATCAAATATATCAACAAGCCTGTTCGGTCTGTGAACCATATACATTTTCCCTTTAGATTTAAGACAACGGCTTGCTTCCCTTATAACATCATCAAGACTACACAGAAGCTCATGCCTTGCAATTGCCTTGGCACTGTCCGGATTAACAATACCGTGATTTTCATTCATATATGGCGGATTGCTCGTCACAACATTAAAAGAAGCTTCCCCAAATATAGTGGAAGCTTCCTTAATATCACCCTTAACAACACTGATTCTGTCCTCAAGATGATTAAGCTCCACATTTCTTCTGGCAAGCTGTGCGCTGCCCTCCTGAATCTCAAGAGCACTATATATGCTACCCGGATTCTTAGACTGCATAAGCACCGGAATAATACCATTACCGGTACCCATATCCAGCACCCTGTCTTTCTTTCCTGCCCTGGCATAAGTAGACAACAGCACTGCATCCATTCCAAAACAGAAAATATCTGTATTCTGTATAAGCTTTAGTCCATCTCTCATCAAATCATCAATTCGTTCATTAATCATCACTAATATGGGCTTTTCCTTCTTTTCTTTCTAATTCTTCAAGTGCCTTAAGTTCCTTATCATCATCAATACGAACCTTATCAAATCTTCTTTTTCTCTTAAAACGAAGCTCATCAACCGGATATTCCTTAAGTTCCTTTTCGTCATTATCATGAGTTACTAATACCTTAACTCTCTGCCTTAATACATTAACACTTGAAACCTCACCAATAAGCTTCTCTGGTGTAGTAACAGAATCTCCCACATTAGGCAGATGACTGTTCAATTCCTCATATGTATCCTGCTCATTCTTTAAACAACACATAAGTCGTCCACACACACCTGAAATCTTAGTTGGATTAAGTGACAGATTCTGTTCCTTAGCCATCTTAATAGATACCGGATTGAATTCTGGTAAAAATGTGGCACAACATAAAGGTCTTCCGCAGGAACCAATTCCACCAAGAATCTTAGTCTCGTCCCTTACTCCAATCTGTCTTAATTCAATTCTTGTCTTAAATACTGCAGCAAGATCCTTAACAAGCTCTCTGAAATCAATTCTTCCATCAGCAGTAAAATAGAACAGCACCTTATTATTGTCAAATGTATACTCAGCCTTAATAAGCTTCATATCAAGATTATGCTTTGCAATCTTCTCAAGACATATCTTAAATGCTTCTTTTTCCTTTTCCCTGTTTTTTAATTCCCTTTCATCATCTTCTGGTGTTGCAATCCTTATGATTGCCTTTAGAGGCTGGATAACCGCTGTATCTTCAACTTCTCTTTCACCTAGAACAACCTGTCCATATTCAACTCCTCTGGCAGTCTCAACAATAACATGCTGTCCTGTTTCAACTGAATATTTCCCAGGTGCAAAGAAATATATCTTTCCAACCTGTCTGAATCTAACTCCAACAACTTTAGTCATCTATACTCTCCATTCTATGAATTTTCCTTAATCGCCATAATAAGCAATTCAATAACCAGATCAAAATTAACATTTGCCTGAAGTCTCACCTTAACCCTGTCAATAGAATTAATAATATCCTGTAAACCTTCATATGACATAGTCTGCGCCTGACTCTTTATCAGTGTCATCTGGTCATTAAATATGAGCAGATTAGTATCATTCGTACTCTTAAACATAAGCACATCTCTGTACCACATAAGCATCAGGTCAAGATAATCATCAATAGTCAGCTTATAATTGGTAACTCTTTTCACCGATGCCATAATATCAGCAGAATCCATATCCTTCGCATTCTTAATAACGTCCATTACATCGCGTCTTAATTCAGCAAACTCAGTAGATTCAACCATAGTCATTGCTCTGCCGATTCGTCCTGCTGCAAATCTTGCTGCAAATTTACACTCGTAATCTCCAATATTATCATAATGGTCTTTAAGATACTTAATAACTACATCATCCTTAAGTGGCTTAAGATCAAGCACAACACATCTTGACAGAATAGTCTGTAAGAAAACGTCCGGATTATTGGCAAGCAGAATAACAATTCCGTAAGCCGGCGGCTCTTCAATTGTCTTAAGCATTGCATTCTGTGCTGCCACAGTAAGCTTGTCTGCTTCATCAATAATGTATATTTTGTAAGGGCTGCTGTAAGGCTTAATCTGCATATCTGATACAAGCTGGTCTCTTATATCATCAACACCGATACTTCCCGGCTTCTCATGTCCAACCCATATAATATCCGGCTGGTTCTTACTTGCCGCCTGTATACAGGAATGACACACCCCGCAAGGCTCAACACCGCCCGCCTCACACTGCAGTGTCTGTGCAAATGTGCTGGCAATAAGCTTTTTTCCTGAACCAAGTCCTCCGCTGATTACATAAGCATGAGATACCTTTCCCATAGATATTGCACTCTGCAAATGTTCCTTAATAGTCTCATATCCATATATATCTGAAAAATCACCCATACTTATCCCTCTTTTCGTTACTTATTACTTCATCACAGACATTTCATATATACTGACTTATACTCATAATCCCAGTATAATAAAATATCCGTACATTTTATTATAACACATAATGCTCCTATGTTGAAACATCTAATAACAATCCCCTTATATCATCAATAGTTCCGACTATTGCAAGATGATCCTTTTCATCTTTTACCAGTTCTCTGGCGAGATTATCAAGATTCTCATCTACCATCTTAACAATTCCATACACTCTGTGTCTTCCTCTTCTGTCAAGAAAGTTCTCTCTTGAAAACTTGTGTGAACGGTTTACAACTTCATTTAGAAATCCCTTAACAAGCTCTCTGTACTTCTTCATATCTCTTATATCCATATGCTTTGCAATCTTTTCACCCTGCTCGGTAATTTCCTGCATCATATTTCCTAGTTTTTCCTGAAGATCTTTCTCCTCAATATTGCTAATCAGTGTAAACTTAAAACTATCATCTGATTTTTCCTGTGCTTTAACCGGAGTGGTCTGATTAGCCGGTACTATATCCTTAACCTTAATATCCATACATACCTCCTAATATGGCACTCTTAACCTCACTAATGCAATCCTCTAACTCTCCATTATTGCTGAATCTTCTTGTAATACCAGCCTTAGCAATATTCTCTTCTGAAAAATCCTCACTGTCTGCAAGAAATCTTCTGCACATTTCCTCATAGTGTGGATTATCCTGTTTCTGTTCTCTGTGGATAGCCCTTGTGAGTCTCAATCCATCTTCTACTTCAATATATATCGGCATAATATGTTCTTTTCCATAGAATTCACAGAATTTGTCATACGCCTCAAGTGTACCTATAACCAGATATTTTTTACCGCTGTTAAGGTCAATCTGTCCGTCATCAGCCGTAAAATACTTCCACACACCGTACACAGTATTATACTCTCTGAGCTCAACAATCCTGCCGCTCTCCTGCATCTTAACGGCAGTTTCATCATTTACAAAAAAATACTCAACCCCATCGGTCTCCCCAGCTCTCATTGGTCTTGTTGTATACAATATAACAGTATTAAGCTTCAGACTTTCATCTTCAATTAGGTTTTTATATATCTTATCCTTGCCGGACGCGCTTTTTCCCATAATAAATGCTATCTCAGGCATCTTATCTTTCCTTCCTTAAGACCGGGTACTTCCAGCCCGGCATTTATCGCACTCTTAATAATTCTGCATACATCACCGGTAATCCGCTCGCCTACATTAACAACAGGCATTCCCGGTGGGTATATAAGAACCGATGACATACTTATTCTACCACATATATCAGGTGAATTAACAGATAAATCTTCATATCCATTTTCATCCATCAGGTCAATGGCGTCTGCCGGACACATGCATACCTCCGGTTTGTTGTTAATTGCATAGCCTGCGCCTTCTCCTGCATCTCCTACAGTTCTTACAGCTGTCTTTCCGCAGACTTCATGTTCTTTGCCAGATTTCCCCACATCATTTCCGCTGTCTTTGCTTTCAACTTTCCAGCTTGCATCAATCTCCTGCAACGCTCTAAGAAATCTGTCATAATACTCCTGCTTATCCGCAACCGAAGTCATTGCTATCGCATATTTGAATGACGCCATCTCAAGCTGCACCTTATATTCCTTTAGTAACCTGTCATACAGATACTTTCCATCATCACATATAAGAATAATCTTAGAAATGTCATCACTCGCCAGCAGTGTTATATTATTAAGTTTTGAAATATTTTCTCTTATATTCTTAAGTTTTTTAATATATTCCTTAAAAATATAATTTCCCTGCTCCTCTATTATCCCCATGCATCTGTCAATACTAGCCATAAGAATATAGGAAGGGCTTGTTGTCTGATATATATTCCAGAATCTTTCCACTTTATCACAATCTACATAATTACCAGAAATATGTAGAAGTGCTGTCTGTGTTAAAGCCGGCAGAGTTTTATGAATACTGTTAATTACAAGGTCTGCTCCGGCTTCCACTGCCGACTCCGGAAATTCCCCACTGAATTTAAAATGCGCTCCATGTGCTTCATCAACTATAAGTGGTATTCTTTTTTCATACAGATAACCGGCAATTTCCCTTACCTCTGAAACAATGCCTTCATAAGTCGGTGAAGTTATAATAACAGCCTGTGCATCTGCATTTGCTTCAACACATTTTCTAATCTGTTCCAACGTAAGTCCTCTGTATATTCCGGTTTTCTCGTCAACCTCCGGAATAACATATACAGGCTCAAGCTGTGCCATAATCAGTGCATTATACACAGATACATGACAATTTCTTGCAACTATAATCTTTCCTTTTCTTCTCGTTGCACCACACACGGCCGACAATATTCCCGCTGTGCTTCCATTTACAAGCATCAGTGTCTTATCAGCCCCATACAATCTTGCTGCCCTTTCAGACGCATTTTTAATAATGCCTTCTGCGTTATGCATATTATCAAAACCGTCAATCTCAGTTATATCAAGTGCCGAAGTGCTTGCAAATTCAGAATTGCGCTTTCCTCCCGGCATATGCATTGGCACATATCCCGCCTTAGAATACTCCTCAAGTTTTGCCAGAATATCCATATTTTCCATTAATCCTACTCCATCATCTGTTTTATATATTGCGTGTTATATAACATTTATTTAACCTGTATCTTATATCTGCTTAATATCCCACTTCCTGCTCCGGAACTGTTATTACTCTGTAACCGTAAGCTTTATAGTTACTTCATCATGGCTTCCAATGGCATCAGTAACTTCATACTTGATATCATAAGTTCCTGCCTGGTCAAATGTATATCTTCCAACAGTCACAATCTTTGCAGTAATATCATTGCCGCAAGTATCAGTTGCGATAATCCCTGTCATTAAATTTACACTCTGACCAATCTTTGTCTGAATATCCTTTGCGCCACTAATCTTAGCACTGTATGCATTCCATGGATTATTGGTATCTGGATCAGTAGGATCCCAGCCAGCATATTCGCTATCCTCTGGAACCTTTATTGTATCTGGTTTTCCAAGCGGTCCCGGATTATCCGCATCATCATAAATTGTAACCTTTGTTCCGGAAGGACAGTTATCATATATCCATTTGACATCTCTTACACACATTCTGACACATCCAAGAGAAGCATAATCACCTAATTTATTATACTGACCATCCTCTAAATCTCCCTTATTCATTGAATAATAAGGTACTGAATGGAACAGATATCCTCCACTTATTCTGAACGCATATCTTCCATATGTTCCATCAACCATATATCCCCATTCGTACTTATCAGATGTAACATAATTTTCTCCGATTATTGTCTCATTTCCTGCTCTTCCACATGATGTTGCAAATGCTTTAACAGGTATAGTATATTCTCCATTTTCATCAATACCATATACAGTTGTACAATTAGCAGCTCTATTTACTTTTATAAAATATGGAAGGTTCACTCCCTCTGGTACTACATAGTCTGTTTCTTCTGATTCCGGCTCCTTATTCTCAATCCATACTATCTCTCTTGCTTCAGTCGTCTCCTCCGTTGAAATTACTGTCTGCTCATTCTTGTTTTCATTACTATTTTTCTTCTTATCCTTATTAGCGCCAGACAACATAATTCCTGCCGTAACAGCACCTCCAATAATAACCAATGCCGCTACTGCAATAAGAATAACAAGTGGCAGATTTCTTCTAAACCATGATTTTCTTCTTCTTAAATATTTATAATTAATGTTTCCTTTAGACATAATATCCTCCTTTGTTTATTACAAAATATTAATATCAATACATATAAGTGTCAATAACGCAAAAAAAGCTGTTTCATTACGAAACAGCTTTAAGTGCCTAGAACCGGAATCGAACCAGTGACACGAGGATTTTCAGTCCTCTGCTCTACCGACTGAGCTATCTAGGCTTAGTAGCGGGGACAGGATTTGAACCTGTGACCTTCGGGTTATGAGCCCGACGAGCTTCCGAGCTGCTCTACCCCGCGGCATTCACTATATATATTATGTTAAACAGATGTAAAATATACATCAAAGTGGGCGGAGAAGGATTCGAACCTTCGAAGGCAGTGCCAGCAGATTTACAGTCTGTCCCCTTTGGCCACTCGGGAATCCACCCATTTATTAAATTAATATCTATAATGCTCTCACATTAAAGATATAGAGCCGACTGTCGGAGTCGAACCAACAACCTGCTGATTACAAATCAGCTGCTCTGCCATTGAGCCAAGTCGGCAAAATTGATGGGGCCTACAGGGCTCGAACCTGTGACCCTCTGCTTGTAAGGCAGATGCTCTCCCAGCTGAGCTAAGACCCCACATTCAGAACAATTCGCTTGATTTCTCTCGCAAACTGCTTTGCTATTATAATATTAAAATGTGCTACCTGTCAAGCACTTTTTTGACTTTTTTCAAAATTTTTTTCAAACTTTTTCTCAGCCATTAAATCTGAGATGAGCTTACCGAGCTGCTACAGGCATTCACTACAAGAAAAACCTACTCAAACCTATCAAATGTATGATTTCGTAGGTCATTTAACCTGCATGGGCACTGTTATTCCAGCCCGATGACCTACTCAATCGCTAATATAGCCCTTTTGAGTAGGTTTTTTGCCCGCCTTTATTTTATAATACCGCATCATTTGCAGTAAAAAAGCCTACTAAAATCACTCTTTTTTATTAATTAGTGGGCTTTTCATCTGCTTACAATCAAAAACTTCATTATAAAAACCTACTCAAGTTACAATTAATACCACTTTCGTAGGTCTTCCCGACAGAGACTGACAATCACAGCAGACTGACAGCCACATCGGCCTGCCGATCACATCAACCCAACAGCCTCATCAACCCAACGGTCTCATCAGCCTGCTGCCTTCGCCAACCTGACGCCCTGCTCATGCCATGTAATTTACACATCCAGAATATATCCGATCCAGAACAGATATCTAGAACAGATACCTCGTCCACAACAGGAAATTCTTAATCAGCTTCATTCTGCGTTCTCTCTTAGGAGTAAGCGCTACAGGCTGCACATTATATGGATTGTCGTATGTACCATCAGCATTAGCCTTTCTTGCACTATGTTCATATGTCTGCATGGCACCGCCAAGCTGCTCATTAATCTCCTTGCTGTCAATAACAAGCATAAGCTCTGTATCAAGATACACGCTTCTCATATCAATATTAAATGAACCAACCACCGATATATCATCATCTATAAGAACCGACTTTCCGTGGTATGAGTATCCGCCTTCATATTCCCACACTTCAATCCCTGTGCCAAGCACCTTATCCTTATGCGCATAATAATCTGCTGAGCCAAATGGATTGCCGTTATTGCCTACAGAATTAGTCATCAGCGACACATTTCCAACAGAATCGCATACCTTCTTTAATCCGTCATACATATACTCATTGCAGATAATATAAGGCGTATGTATCTTGACCTGTGTATCCGCCTGTTCCATAAGCTTCGTGAGCTGATACCACACTACCGGCTTTTTTGCGCCACATTCTATCGGATTACTAAGAAGCGCTATATTATTGACTTCAACTGTTTCATCTGTGTAATCAGTGTCGGTCAGGTAATCTTTGTTATCTGCATAATAAATGTTGTAATTATCAAGCAGTTCTTTCCTTGCCGCCTTGACCTTCTTATTGCCTGCACATTTGTTATTCTTTAAAAATGCTTTGCTTTCCTTATAATTCCAGACACTCTCATAATAAGCAAGAACATCATTCACAGAGCTGGTTTCATCAGGGCTTTCGCAGTATACAAGCACATCCCTGTCGTAATTCTTATGTCCTGGATATGCTCCCAGAAAGTAATTAAATGTATTTCTTCCGCCAAGTATATAATTAGTCCTGTCGGCTATGACATATTTGTCATGAAGCCTTCCCATTGACTGCCACGGCTTGAAAGGATTGACCTTATTGTATATCTTCACATTCACATTGTCCGATGACGCAAGTGCCTTAAAATCAGGATTACCCTTCATCTTGGTAAAACCGGATACCCCGTCAACTATAACATTCACAGATACACCTCTGTCGGCAGCATCAATAAGTGCTCCAAGCATCAGCTTTCCGCTGTCATCTGACCTGAAGTCAAATGTAGAGAGTATAATCTCACTCTTGGCATTGCTTATCATTCTTATTCGTTCCTTAAGTGCCTCGTCATTATCCTCGATAATACGCGCACGCTCAACGCCTGACCGCTCTTTCCATATTCCCTGCTCATCAAGCTGCTTAATCTCATCAGCAGTAAGCTCTGGCTGTTTGTGGTAACTTATTAAGGCACAGGCTACGATTGCGGCAATAAGCACCACAAGCAGTATCACTGCTCCAAGAATTATTCTCTTCATAAGTTTTCTCCTATTGTAAGACTTCACGACAATTCTCCTTATTATCCAATCACGCCTGTGCGTGCAGCTCATACTCAATGTCTTCTCTCATCGCTGCCCGCGCAGTAAAGGCGTGCTATATATACATAATTATATATACAGCACGCCTCTTATGACATTAAATATTTATGAAGAATTATAAATTATCTGATATAGTTGGTCTTAATCTTATTCTCGCCCTGTGGAAGCTCAATTCCCTGCTTCTTTGCTGCGTCTATTGACTTAACAAGCCATGCAAAATTCTGACCTAAAAGTCTCATTGTCTGCATGCCTTCTTCGTCCTTAACAACCTCATCAGGTGTATTGCCATGTACAATATTCCAGTAGTTAGATGATACAACCGGCATCTGGTTAATCTGGAAATACTTATTCAACACATCAACTGTTGATGTTGTTCCGCCACGGCGGGCAGATGCAATTGAAGAACCACATTTGTAACGAAGCTCGTTACCATATGCACCAAATAATCTGTCGAGAAACATTAATATCTCTCCTGTTGGAGAAGCATAATAAACAGGTGAACCAACAATAAGTCCGTCTGCATCAGTTATCTTAGCGCCAACTTCCTTGACAACTGCGTCAAGCTCGCCCTTAACAACTCTGCTGCCAACTGCAACTATCTCAGTATCAATTCCCTGTGCCTCTAATTCCTTAGCAACGACAGAAAGTGCTGTATATGTACAGCCTGCATCTCTTCTGCTGCCATTAACTAATACAACCTTCATGTTATAACACCTCCAAATTATTAATTAAACATTAATCTCTGCCTTCATGCCAAGCTCTTCCTTATTAGAATCAAGAATAGGCTTGATAACATTAGCAAGATACTCGTCAACCTGTTCCTTAGAACGGCCAACATACTTCATAGGATCAAGCTTTGACTGTAACTCTTCAAGAGTAACACCGAACATTGGCTCTGCTGCAATAAGTTCAAGAAGGTTATTATCAAGACCTTCCTGCTTAACTCTCTTTCCTGCTATCATAGAAAGCTCTCTGATCTTCTCATGAAGCTCCTGTCTGTCTCCGCCAGCCTTAACAGCATCCATCATAATATTCTCTGTTGCCATGAATGGAAGCTCTGCCATCATGTGCTTGATAATAACCTTATCATATACAACAAGTCCGTCAACAACATTTAAGTAGAGGTCAAGGATTCCGTCAACAGCGAGGAAGCCTTCTGGAACTGACATTCTCTTGTTAGCTGAATCATCAAGTGTTCTCTCAAACCACTGTGTAGATGAAACAATAGCAGGGTTAAGTGCGTCACTGATAACGAAATCAGCAAGTGAAGCCATACGCTCACTTCTCATAGGGTTACGCTTGTAAGCCATAGCTGATGAACCAATCTGTGATTTTTCAAATGGTTCTTCAACTTCCTTAAGGTGCTGTAATAATCTGATATCATTAGAGAACTTATGTGCGCTCGCAGCAATTCCTGCAAGTACATTAAGCACTCTTGTATCAACTTTTCTTGAATATGTCTGTCCTGAAACTGGAACACATGCGTCAAATCCCATCTTTTCTGCAATCTTTCCGTCAATCTGGCGTATCTTATCCTGATCTCCATTGAAAAGTTCAAGGAAAGAAGCCTGTGTACCTGTTGTACCCTTACAGCCTAAAAGCTTCATTGTAGAAAGTACATAGTCAAGATCTTCTAGGTCCATAACTAATTCATTGAGCCATAATGTAGCTCTCTTACCAACTGTAGTTGGCTGTGCTGGCTGAAAATGTGTGAAAGCCAGTGTAGGCTGTGCCTTATATTTATCTGCGAACTTAGAAAGCTCGTCAATAACATTAACAAGCTTCTTACGAACAAGCTTTAAGCCTTCTGTCATAATGATAATATCAGTATTATCACCAACATAGCATGAAGTTGCTCCAAGATGTATGATACCTTTAGCCTTAGGGCACTGAAGTCCGTAAGCATATACATGTGACATAACATCATGTCTTACTTCTTTCTCTCGTCTCTTGGCATCCTCATAGTTAATATCATCCTTGTGAGCCTTCAGCTCATCAATCTGCTCCTGTGTAATAGGAAGTCCAAGTTCATGCTCTGTCTCTGCTAATGCAATCCAGAGTCTTCTCCATGTCTTAAACTTCATGTCAGGAGAGAAAATGTACTGCATTTCCTTGCTTGCGTATCTTTCTGCAAGTGGTGTCTGATATCTGTCGTTCATCTCGTATCCGCCTTTCATATATCAATTCTAAGTATGCCATCATCCAGACCGCATACAAGTTAAGTATATCATAGCAGACCTGCGTTTGCAATTTATGCCTTTATTTTATATTCTTAATGCTTCTTGTTATTTTCATTATGCCAACGCTTAATATAAGACATATTACAAGCCTCATGATAAATTGCATAAGCATATACTGCCATATTGTCATATGTAACAGCATCCACTTAAGAATTCCAGATGCATATAGTCCCATTCCAAGTTTATTCCCCATAAATGTAAGACTCACGACCGGCGCATTCATGTAAGGTATCCCATATATATGTCTCATCCATAAGAATTCCATTCCACATATAATAACAGTCATTATTATTGTAATTGTTATGCACGACAAATATTTATTGCATCTCATCTTATTACGTCCCAATGCTGTACTATGTTCAAAAAGTATCATGCCGCTGACTCTTTCAAGTCTTCCTGCATCTGCTGACATAAGTATAAAACCGCATATCAGTGCAAGATTTACCATTATTCTGCGATACAGTCCTTTCTTGCCCAATATCACTTCATATCCTCTGTCCGATATCATCCATGCTCTTATATTAAATATTTCATCCATATGTCCGATATATTCAATCTTGTCCGCGTATTCCCTACGACTTTCTATCAGCTTTAGTATCTGCTGTTGTTTTGTTTTCAGATTAACATAACTACCAATATCAACGCTTTCATCTCTTGTCAATATATCTCCATAATCATCTATGTCAGCTTGCAGCTCATCTCTCTGCTGGTATAGATTATCAAGATAATCCTGAAAATATGTATAATCTTTCCCTCCATGTAACATGTATTCACTATCCATATACTTATTGTCATCTGTATAGTGATACTGGCCTGTCTGGCATACATACGCTGTAACTGTCAGCATTACCACAACAACCCAGCCACAATGAGAAGTAAATATAAATTTATGTATTTCCTTAAATAGAAACGGAATCCTTGCAAGAATTTTCTGACAGCCAGCTGATACACAATCTGTAAACCGTTTTATAAATGTTGTATTTTTGTATGGTTTCATTGAAGCAGACACATTTATAGCAATATAACCTATTACACCTGCACATATAATATGCACGAACAGCACCACTGAAAATACAGGAAATACATAAGTTCCCACACCCCAGTTTCTATATGATGAAAATGTAGCATTTATATTAATTATATTAATAATATTAATATAATGCAGACCATTCCACACGCTATGTATGTCTATATGAGAATATATAAACTGCTCCACAGCCGCAAATATAAGCATTGTAACCAGTGCATAGACACGATTACGGAACATAACAAAAACACCCCATATAGTAATGCATAGGGCAACTATACACACCATTGATATCAGATATAGCACCGTCACATACTTTATTTTGCTCCACGGATATGTAAATTTATCAAATGTCTCAATTGTCTGCACTGGATTTACTAAGTCCCTGACGCCTCCTCTTTGCAGCATTGCCGCAATAAACGTAGACCAGTATATCAGAGTATGTGTAAAAGCTCCTGTAACAACAATAACTCCCGTCTGCTTTATCGCATACATGATTCTTCCATTAGCGCAGCTATATGTTATGCTCCACATGCCATTATCCCGCTGTGCAAACATATCGTATATAACAAACATCATTACAAGCATAGTAAAGAAATATTGATAATAATAAGTTGTATATGCCTGCACCCCTTTATACTCATCCTCTGGTAAAATAACGTTCTTTACTCGTTCAAAATCCCTTGCCGTCTGCAATATATTCGCATACGAAAAACTTCCAGCTTTATTAAAAATACTATATTTCTTAAGTTTATCAGCATTATCAATTATTGCATTCACTTCTTCGTGATAATTCTTAATATATGTCTCATGAGCAACATTTTCTTTGTTGATTATATCTTCATCCATTACCGGCTTATTGTCATACAAAAAGAATACAACATTAACTGTTGCAGCAATTAACAACAATATAATCCGTTTATAATTGATGATACGTTTTAATTCCTGCATATTTCCCCCTATATGCCAATCATAACCTGTATATTTGTATCCTGCTTATATCACTCTTAGATATACTTTCTACTCTATAATAATCAGAATCTTCGCTCCCATCCATATAATAAACATGGACTCCTACAATCATTTTATTGATATCGTCAATAACACTCTTTATCTCAACATACTCAGGCTGCATATAACTATAAGCTACTTTATCAGATGTTGGGAGTTCATTTATAATTATTAACTTTAACTTATTTTCATCATTTCCATATATTGTTTTTGTTTCGCCTTTTATATCCATCTGTTTTTTTGTATATTTATTCTCACTCATATCACTGTAATCAAATATGCAGGATGCATTATATGCCGTATACTCTAATTTCTCTATATTTTCATCATTATATAATGATGGCCACTCTATAATACCGGCAACAATATACGCCATTTCATCCTTTTCTCCCAATCCATTGCCTAATTTTACTGGATTTACCATATATGTTCCAACCAAATTACCATCGGCGATATCTTTAGATATTATTGGGTATGTCACCTTTAACTTAATGCCTTGCTCCGTTATATAATTTATTCCATCTATAACTGTCATTTCTGGTTCCTGTACTGCATATTGGTTATTAGTCTCTGTTTGTGTCTGTGTTTCTATTTCCTTTACATTGCATCCTGATGATATCAATATAAGAAGAAACATCATACAAAATCTATACATTCCTTTCTTAAACAGCCTTATATACTTTGTCATTCAAACACCTGCTTCCAATCTCCACCAGTCTCTATATCATCTTTTTTCATATACATAAGACCTTCTGCATCGTTCATACTTTTATAAAATAAATACCTGTCATCCCCAAAATATAACGCCAATGCATCAGGACACAATATCTCATTAATAACATTTCCACCTTTATCAATAACTATATATCTGTTTTCTGAAAAGCCATATAATTCCCACATATAATAACAGTACTTATGATTATTAAGATAAATGTATTCTCCATCTGAAGATACACTACACATATCACATTGTTCTGTTGACTCCCATATTTTTTGTGATATATCACTTCCAATATCTATCTTGTAAAGCCCCTCTCCCGTAACAAAGTAATACATTGTTCCATCCACAACATAATAATCATTAATATTCTGTCCACTCACTTCTTCTATCTCATCATTGCTGCACGAATAGCTAAACAAACCTCTGCTATGCACACTTATGGCTTTATCTGATATGGAATCGGCTTCCCTCACAGTAAAAAATATTTTATCACCAAAACATTTAACATTAGTTATTGATATCCCTTTTCCAGTAACTTCATATACAATTTTCTTGTCTCCTGATGTCAGAGATACTTCTATTATGCTCTTTGTAGTCTCTTGCTCATCAGCAAGGCCACTCCCATCATATATAAAAGCGTATTCCCCCTGAAAAACAGCTCGAATCGAGTCAACCCCATCATTAGGTATAAGTTCACCTATAACTTCTCTTGTTGTGCCACTCTTATCCATGCGGCATAACTGTGCCATGCCATTAGAAAGTCCAAAATAATATATATATCCTCTATAATAATATATACTCCTCAATGCCGCTCCATTTCCAAAAAAAGCATTACAACTTGAAGATTTATGATCACACTCAGGTTTTGCACACACAGGTATAACATCATTTGTCTCCAGATTCAAAAACAACAACTTCTGTTCAAAATTCATGTAATAATATCCATCTTCAACTGCAGCCAGATCATACCATCCATCTGTATCCCAGTAATTCTGAAAATCACTGTCTCCTGTTACCCCGATAAGACTTGCATAATCTAAGCCCTTCTCTGCTTCTGTATTCTTGTGGAGTAGAACATATGTCACCATCGCTCCCACCAATACTGCAATAAATATAATTGGAATCACATACCTAATGCCTCTTCTCTTCATTTAATATCATCTCCCTAGTAAATGAACTGGCTCACTAAAAATATTTTTCCATTCTTCGGCTTTTTCAATTTCTCTCTTATCCATATACATGAGCTGGTCTTCTCCCATACCCATGCAAAACAAATACCTATCATCTCCAAATAACATTTCCAATGAATCTGCACATGATATTTCATTTATCACTTTTCCATCTGTGTCTATCACTATATACTTCTTTTCTTTGTTTCCCAAAACCTTTCTAAGATAATCACAATATTTACCATTGCTAATATAAAGATATCTGCCATCATAGGATATATTGCACATATCCACCGCTTTATTACTCTTATATATTAATTCTGTTTTTTGATTTTCTATGTCCGATTTATATAATCCTTGTCCGTTAATAAAATAATACAGATAATTATCACTTAAATAATAATCATTAATGTTTTCTGTACTAATCTGACTAACATTCTTTTCACTTTGAGAATACATATATAAGCCATAACTGCTTATCGAAATATTCTCGTCTGACCTTTCACTATGCTGGACATTGAAATACAGTCCATCCCCAAAGCCTTTCACATTTTTTATAGCAAGAGATACACCTGTAACATCATATATCTCATTTCTTTCTCCATTTTTCAAAGATACTTCAACTATTTTTTCTGTAAATTCTGTATCAAGACCAAGATGTGAGCCTGAATCATATGCATACGCATAATCACCTAAAAAAGCAAGATGTATAGAACTCGAACCATCACTAGGAAATAACTCTCCCAGTATTTTTGTTGTGGAACCGCTTTTATCCATTCTGCATAAATTTGCCATACCATTTATAATTGGCATATAATAGATATACTCATTATAATAATATATGTTATAAATAACACATGTATTTAAACATGCATTACACTCATCATTATCATGCATACAATCTGGTTTTGCACATACAGGAACTGTATCTCCTGTATTTATATCAAAATACACTAAAAAGTCTTCATTTGTAACATAATAATACCCGTCTTCCGCTGCTGCAATATTATATATTCCATCCGAATTCCAATAATTCTGCGCTATATTTTCTATATCTGCATGTTTTATATTATCATAATTTATCTTAACATCTGCTTCTTTATTGTTATGGATTTTAATATAAAATACTAATATCAAAATAATTACTACAACAAATGTAAATGAAATTAATACTCTTTTCTTCATATTCACTCCTTTATTTTGTATATGTTTATTTTTCTAATACTATATTCATATACTGGTTTCATCCTGTAGTAATCTATTGTCTCTTTCCCATCATTGTCTTTAACCTGAAACTTCAGCACTACATTATTTATATTATCACCTAGTCGCTTGACTTCTTCAGATTCACTTTGCATGTAATCATTCCAAATATCTTTCGTAGTAGGAATCTCTGCAAATGTAATCAGCTTTATTGCCTGCCTGTCATCTGATAAATTATCTTTATGCGCCGAAAATATATCCAGAGTTGATTTTGCATATTTCATCCCATCGATATTATAATTATCTATGCAAAATGGACTGTTATATACATTAACTGAAATACTTGAAATCTCCCTATCCCCATACATCGAAGGCCATTCTATAACTGCTGAGACAATATATGTTTCATCTCCATCCTCTGGGTATTTTCCTGCCCCCAGAATTCCAATATCATATGTTCCTATTAATTCTTCATCCGTATAATTATAATCAATTACAGGGTATGTAATTTTTAACTTTTTACCTTGGCATACTACATATTTTATTCCATCTGACTCATATTCTGATGTATTAACCCCGTTATACTCTGTATCAGTTGATGTGTTTTCTGAATGTTCATTACTACATGCAGTAAACATACACATCATCAGAATAATAAAGCTTAATTTAATATATTTCATATTTCCTCTGCAAATAAGAGAATGTAATCTGTTTAGAGATTACATTCTCTCAACCTTATCTTAGTCTAAATAATTAGCATACACCCTATTATACCCACCGTCATTCGAATCAACTGTAAATGTTGCGTTTGCATATGTGTACAACGCTTTATATATGCCTTTAATACCACATCTATTTTATTAATTCAATACCAATTGCGTGAAATGACACTTTTCGTGTTTAAAATAACATTTATTTTAATATTCTCATCGGTTATAATAACAATAGTTTTATTTTATGGAGATTGGATAATGAATATATTTATATGTGATGATGACAATTTGATATGCGAGCAGATTAAAACTCTGTGCGAAAGTTATTATATTGAACATAAACTGAAAAGACCTGATATTTACATATTTCACTCTGGTGAAGACATTCTGGCTTCAGATATCAAACCCGATATTGTATATTTAGATATCCAGATGTCTGGCATAGATGGCATTGCCGTTGGTAATTCGCTTGTTAAATCTTATCCGGCAGCAATAATAATTATTATAACTTCCTTTCCGGAATATCTTGACGAAGCCATGCGCTTTCATGTATTCCGTTATATTTCAAAGCCTGTTGAAAGTAAACGTTTTATGCGTAACCTTGAAGACGCCATATCTGAATTCAATTCTATTGGCGGCAGGATTATTGTAAAATGTAAAGGCAAAACATATGTATTATCAGCAAAGGATATCATTATGGTGGAGGTTAATCCTCACTGCCGCAATCTTACTATCCACACGGTTTCAGATACATATACAACCACCCAGACTCTCGCCAGCATTAAATCAATGCTTCCGTCTGGGAGCTTTTATCAGAGCCATCGATGTTATATAGTGAATATGAATTATATTATGTCTTATAATAACAGCAGAATATATATGGAAAATCATCTTTACGCTGATATTGCCTTGCGCAAGTATAATGATTTTTTTAATACCTATTCAGCATTTCTTACAACATTGCGCTAGTTTATTAATCAGAGGGGGATTTATGAATTTAATATTGTACTATTTATTTGTATATCTTATAGAAGCCATTATTCTATGGCTATACTGCAACCGGATATTTACTTCACGAAAGAACACATTTTTATCTCTTTTAATCACTATTGGCATGTTCAGTCTGCTTATACCTGTAGCAATTCTCACTAATGCGGCACTCAATGCATTTTGCTCATTCATTGTCTATCTGTGCTGCATCATGCTTAATTATGATTCAAAACCGGTTTGGGCACTGTTTCATGCCCTTGCCCTGACAATTCTTATGGCATTATCAGAAGGACTTATTGCCGCAGCTATTCCTGACATAACGATATATGCATTCCGTGATGGAAACATACATAGTTCGGCATTTACATTTGTTATATTAAGCAAATCTGTCTATTTATGTATTTCACAGTTAGTAACCAGAATTTTCTCTAAAGATACAGTCAATAATGCTTCTATACGCAAAAGCACCCTTATGCTGTATCTGATACCTGTTATGTCCTCTATCATTACCGTTTCTCTTGGCTATATATGTCTCAACGGTAAATTGTCTGGCTCTGACTCTGTTATTGTATTCATATGTCTGGTTCTGCTGCTCTCAATCAATATCCTGACTTTCTATCTGCAGCAGGATATCAGCCAGAAAAATGTTGAATATGCCAGATTGCAGATTGAATTACAGAAAGAGACTGACACTGAACATTATTATAATTATGTTCAGGAAGTTAATGAGAAACAGCACATTCTTATTCACGATATTAAGAACCACCTTAATACTATCAGCCAGCTGAATGATGGAAAACATATTGACGAAATAACCGGATATATCAATAACATTCTGGGAAGTGATGCACTAAGAAAATCCAAAAGATATTGCAAAATCGATATACTGAATGTAATTATCTCAAGATATGCCGAACAATGTAGTAATTCAGGTATAAGCTTTGAGGCAGACATCCGCGCCAACACCCTTGAATATCTTCCCGCACAGGATTTCACTTCCATATTCTGCAATCTTCTTGATAACGCCATTGATGCATCCCTATCATGTGATGAACCATATATAGATTGTAATGTTTCTCTTATCAGAGGCGGCAACGCTGACCTTATAAGCATTGCTAACTCATGCAAATCATCTCCTTTAGGCCATGACGGAAAACTTCATTCCAGAAAACAGGACACTGGTTTTCACGGATATGGTCTTAAAAGTGTAAAACGTATTGCAGATAAATATAATGGTCTGCTCAATTATGTTTACTCGGAGGAAAAGCAGGAATTCCGCGTTGTGGTTATGCTGGAGCATCCTTAGAAAAGCTTTCCAGCTGCCATAAACTGCGGTATATTTTCATGAATGATTCCATTTCTTTTTTGTATCATATCATTTCTTGTAAGCACATATTTAGGATAGTTATCTTTAATCATCTCTAATGGAGCATACTCTCGATCCTCTGTTTCTCTGTTTAACATTGTTGTCATCGTCACCTGCACATAACCATAGTTGTTCATATTATCTCTCATAATGAAATCACATTCTAACTTTCCTATTCTTCCAATACTGATATCATACCCCTTTGATTTTGCATAGTTAAAAACAACATTTTCAAGGGCTGGTCCATAATTAATTCTGTTATCAGTATTTGTTGCAAAATAGAAACCCATATCTGATAAATAATACTTCTGCTCACCATTTATAGATTTTTTGGATTTTAAATCAAACCTTTTACATTCATATATTATTTTTGCATCCATTAATATATTAATATAACGGTTCAAAGTTTCTCTTTTTATATCCATTCCAGATTTATGGAGTTCTTTCAGCATACTCTTCAAACTAGTTGTTGAACCAAAGTTGTTAATGAGATATGTCTGCACTTTTTCAAAAACTGAAACGTTGCGAATCTTTACCCTGTGCTTAATATCCTTTTCTAATATTTCTCCTATAACGCTCTTAATGTATGTTCTCTTATCGTCTGGATTATCATAAAAAATTGTTTTAGGGAATCCTCCTTCAATAAGATATCTGTCTAATTCATCTGTCAGATTATAACTCACTTCTTTGCCATAAAATTTCTTCATGTCTATATATTCTTCAAACGAAAGCGGCATCATTTCAAATTCTATATACCTTCCTGTAAGCTTTGTTATTAGTTCACCACTTAAAAGATATGAATTAGAACCCGTAATAAAAATTGAATAATCTCCTTCTCCTCGAAAAGCATTAATTACCTCTTCAAAGCCTTTAACATTTTGAATCTCATCTATAAACAAATACTTTAATCCGTGTATATCAGCATACTCATCTATTTTGCTTTCTAACTGTTTTGGAGTTTTTATATCTTTATATTGTCTTGAATCGAGGTCTATTCTTATAAGATTTTCCTCTGGAATTCCCAACTCTTTTAATTCTTCAATAATCGTCTGCATTAACGATGATTTTCCGCATCTTCTGACACCTGTCAATACTTTTATCATATCAGCATCATGATAGAATCCCCTGATTTTTTTCAGATAATTCTCTCTTTTATATAACTTCATAAAGCGCCCCCATTTCTTGCATTTTCTATCTTTATTATAGCAAAAGAAATGTTTTTTTCAAGTTAAGGGGGTATTTTTTTACTTTTTTGTAAATTTTACCCCCTTAACTCGAATTTTTACTATTTTAATCCTCTTTAATATTCCCCTTTTTCACATTAGGCATTATAAGTTTCTCATATGAATATTTCCAGAGTTCTTCTGAGCCTTCTCCTGTTCGTGCATTTCTTTTTAATATCTGGCTAAGATGCACACCCTTTTCTGCCCAGCTTTTTCCTTTTGAAGCATCATTTAAAATTACAGGCTGGAAGTTATCCATAGTTCTTGCAAACTTTGCCTCCGGTGTTTCCTGTGCCTCGAATTCCTCCCACAATTCACGCATATATTTTCCCTGGTCTTCTGGAAGAATACTGAATATTCTGTCGGCACATTTTAACTCTCTTTCACGCTGTGTCTTCTTAGCATTCTCATCGTAAGCATAAGTATCGCCTGCATCTATCTCTACAAGGTCATGTATAAGAAGCATTGTCATTGTGCGGAGCACATCAATCTTTTCGTTGGCATATTCAGACAACAGCACAGTCATAATTGCCATATGCCATGCATGCTCAGCGTCATCTTCCTTTCTTGACGCATCCGCCAGATATGTCTGTCTGCCAATGCTCTTTTCCTTATCAATCTCTCTTATAAACTCTATCTGTCTGTCAAGTCTGTCTTTATCCATGTTAACCTCTATTCCTGCACTGCTTTTCAGCGCATCTTAAGTTTCTGCTAATCCGTCAATTCCAGTGACGCAACCTCGCCAACAACTATAATAACTGGTGATGGGAAGTCTGCTGTCTTTACTTTTTCTGCAATATCAGAAAGTGTTCCTACAAGCTTCACATATGTGCCATCGGAATTATTCCCATGAATTACGGCAACTGCAGTATCTTCCGGCTTTCCGTATCTCATGAGCTTTCCGGTTATCATATCTATACTTTTTAATCCCATAAGGAATACAAATGTTTCATCAAGCTTCGCATATGATTTCCACCTGATTTCTTCAATCTCCGGTGGCAGATTATCAGCCGTATGTCCTGTAATTACATGAAATCCTCGGCTTGCACCCCTGTGTGTCACTGGAATTCCTGCCATCCCGCACAAGCCTATACTTGAAGTAACTCCCGGAACTTCATGTACAGGTACGCCATGTGCTTTAAGTGCAAGTGCTTCCTCGCCGCCCCTGCCAAACACATACGGGTCGCCGCCTTTCAGTCTCACAACATATTTACCCTCAAGCGCTTTGGCAACAAGCAGCTCATTAATCTCTTCCTGTGCCTTAGAATGTCTGCCGCTTCTCTTGCCTGCATATATCAGTTCGCAGCTTTCCGGTGCGAATTCCAGCAGATGCTCATCAATCAAATCATCATACAATATAACCTCTGCCCTTCTTATCTCCGACAAACCTTTGAGTGTAATTAATTCATATGAACCGCAGCCTGCACCAACAAGAGCTGCCCCCGGCAGCACTTTCTCACTTCTGTTATCAAGATATTTCTGTAAAAATGCTTTTTCTTCCTCGCTGCTGCACACTCTGTCGGCTTTCATACAGAATTCAGAAACTTCTCTTATAAATGCTGCTCTTTTTCTGTCATCATCTATCTTTTCTTTGGCAAGTGTCCTGACCTCTGAAAGATAATCTAATATGCTCTCTATATTATCAGATACATTTGCTTCAAAATCTCTTCTTAACTTAGCTGCAACATGCGGACTCTTCCCACCTGTAACAAAGCCTGCAACCATATCACCCTTCTTTACAATTGAAGGGAATATAAAGTCGCACAGTTCCTGGTTATCCACAACATTTACAGGAATACCCTTTTGTTTGCACAATCTTGCAGCTTCTTTATCCACTTCTTCACCAGCAGCCGCAATAACAAAGTCAGCATTTTCAATATCCTGCGGTGTGAATATTCTTCTTTCAACACTGATATTATCGCAAACCTGCGCCATTGCCTCTATGTCAGAAACTATAGACGGTGCAACAACTTTAATCTTCACGCCAAATCCCTTCAGCCTGCTTATCTTTCTTGCTGCCACCTTACCGCCGCCGATAACAAGGCATTTCTCCCCTTCTATTTCTCTAAAAAACGGAAAATAACTCATCCTGTTCCCCTTTTTCTTGTAATTATTATCATGATACACTTTGAAACTGTTAATTTCTTTTTGCTTTAGCCTGCTTTTCTTTGCTTGTTGTCATGATACCTATAAATAGTCGCATATTCAGCAATTTAGTAAGTAAATTTCGTTTGTGACTATTATAATAGTGCTACATTTTTACTAAAAATGCCTACTAAATAACATATTTCATGCTTTTAGTAGGCATCTTGTATCGTATATTCTATTATTCTGCTTAAAAATGCCTACCAAATCAGCCCATCTCGCCGCGGATATCAATCTTAGGCGGCTCAATTGGATAATTGCCTGTAAAGCAAGCGTCACAGTAACCTGTCTGTCCACATATCATCTCACTTAACTTGTCAACCTCAAGATAGCCTAATGAATCTGCTCCGATAATTTCACAGATTTCATCTACAGAATGGCCTGATGCGATAAGCTGGTCTTCTGAAGGAATATCTGTTCCAAAATAACATGGGTGAAGGAACGCCGGCGAACTTATTCTTACATGAACTTCCTTAGCACCTGCTGCCTTAAGAAGATTAACAATTCTTGCACTTGTTGTTCCTCGTACAATCGAGTCATCAATCATGACAACTCTCTTGCCTGCAACTGCTTCCTTAAGTACATTCAGCTTAACCTTAACGCTTGATTCTCTCTGTTCCTGCTTAGGCTTGATGAATGTTCGTCCAACATAGTTATTCTTGATAAATGCATTACCATAAGGAATTCCTGATTCCATTGAGAAACCAAGTGCTGCCGGATTACCAGATTCTGGAACACCTACAACAATATCAGCTTCTACAGGATGAGTCTTTGCTAAGATTCTACCCGCATTAATTCTTGACTCATATACGCCCATTCCGTCAATCTTGCTGTCTGGTCTTGCAAAATATATGTATTCAAATATACATCTTGCTGTATTTTTCTGGCAGAGCGACTTATCAGACTTGATTCCGTCTTTAGTGATAGTAACAACTTCACCAGGCTCAACATCTCTTACAAACTCTGCACCTACAGTATCGAGTGCACATGTCTCTGATGATAAGAAATATGCATTATCTCTCTTACCGATACATAATGGCTTGAAACCAAATGGGTCTCTTGCTCCGATAAGCTTTCTAGGACTCATTACGATAAGTGAATAAGCACCCTTAATCTTCTTCATCGCATTTAACACAGCTCCCTCAACATTAGGAACATTAAGTCTTTCTCTTGCGATTAAGTAAGCAATAACCTCTGAATCAATAGTTGTCTGGAAGATGGCTCCTGTATAAGAAAGCTCTTCACGCAGTTCAACCGCATTAAGAAGATTACCGTTATGTGCCATACCAAGAGTTCCCTTAACATAGTTAAGAACAAGTGGCTGAGCATTCTCACGGCTGCTGCTTCCGGCTGTTGAATATCTTACATGTCCGACACCTATATTACCATTAAGCTTTTCAAGCTTTTCAGGATTAAAGACTTCATTAACAAGTCCCATATCCTTATATGAAAGAACCTTTCCCTTAGGTCCTTCTGTATCACTGACTGCTATACCGCAGCTTTCCTGTCCTCTGTGCTGAAGGGCAAAAAGGCCATAATATATTGTAGATGAAACATCATTGCCATCGAAATCATATACACCAAAGACTCCGCATTCCTCATGAAGTTCATCTTCAGCATAGTGGCTGTCATTAATATCAATCTGATTCATAATTCTCCATTCCTTATTGACTGTGATTATTTGCGGGAAAAATCCTTACCAGTAAGAAGCTTATATGCTTCCTTGTACTTTTCAACTGTCTTCTCGATTACATCATCTGGAAGTAAATAATCACTGTCTGGATTAGCCTTTAACCAGTCTCTTACAAACTGCTTGTCATATGATGGCTGGCTCTTTCCTGCCTCGTATCCTTCTAATGGCCAGAATCTTGAGCTGTCTGGTGTAAGCATCTCATCACCGATAACTACCTCACCATTCTCATCAAGACCAAATTCAAACTTAGTATCTGCAATAATAATACCCTTGCTTAAAGCGTATTCTGCACACTTCTTGTAAAGAGTGATAGTTGCATCCTTAATCTTAGTAGCATACTCAAGACCTTTACCTGGGAACTGCTTCTCAAGAACTTCAATACTCTTCTCAAATGAAATATTCTCATCATGGTCGCCAATCTCAGCCTTAGTACTTGGTGTGTAGATTGGTTCAGGAAGCTTCTCTGATTCCTTAAGTCCCTCTGGAAGCTTAATTCCACAGACTGTTCCGTTCTCCTTGTAGCTTGCCCATCCACTACCTGTAATATATCCTCTTACGATACACTCGATAGGAAGCATTGTAAGCTTCTTGCAGAGCATACTTCTTCCAATATATTCGTCCTTATGGAAGAACTCTGGCATATCATTAACATCAACTGAAACCATATGGTTAGCAACAACATCCTTAGTATAGTCAAACCAGAACTTTGACATCTGTGTAAGGATTGCTCCCTTTTCTGTAACCTTGTTCTTTAAAATGTGATCAAATGCTGAGATACGGTCTGTAGCAACCATAACAAGCTTGTCATCGCAATCATATACTTCTCTTACTTTTCCTTCATAGAGTAATTCACATTTTCCCATGAGTTCATCCATCCTTTTCTTCTTAATAAAATTATTAGTTAAAAAGTTATCAAACCGCCGTCATTATGCGGTTTAAAAACAAACAAAAATATTATATAACAGCACTCCTTCAAAATCAATAGACTTTATCTTATGCAATAATACATTGCACATTACTTCATTAAAGTGTATTATTAGAATATAAATATAGACAGTTTTTCAGGAGTGCAGAGTTCACTCCAATACTAATATTAAGATGGGAGATTTTATTATGGCTAACGGAATTGAAAAAAGACGATTTAAAAGAATGAAAGCTGATTTAAAGCTTAATGTTTCATCATTATTCAACCAGGATAATAAAGAAATTAAGAATCTTGATTCCCCTATTACAGTTACCAATATATCTGAAGGCGGAATTGCATTTGAATCAAAGAGCATGCTGCCTATCAACTTTTATTTTAATGCTGCTCTTAATCTTGGCTCTGAAACAGATACTCTCTACAGTGTTGTCAAGATTATAAGAAGTCAGCCGATTGAGGGCACTGACAATTATCTTTATGGCTGCGAGTTTGTCGGTATGGCACCGATTCTTGGTTATATCTTTGATGAATATGAGGCTAAGATTGAAGAGGAAAATTAAGTCACAACTCAAAAATCCCAGCAGCACATATATCAGTGCTGCTGGGATTTATTTTATACTATCTCATAAGTTGTCTGTTCACTTGTAAGGCAGTCACATCCAACACGGTTCTCACTGCTTGTAACAAATGATGAATCCTTAATGTGTATGTCAGTGATTGTCTCAGGCATATCCTTTAACGGCTCTATAACAACTGCTTCCTTAGCTCCGAGGCAGTTAATTCCCTCGAAATTAATATTCTTAAAATAAGGAATATCGTCTTTGTCGATTCCGTTAATCTCTTCATCTCTGTTAAGAGAATTAAGCACATATGACATTGTAAGAATAATTGCCTGTTCCTTAATATCAACCATATTAATATTCTTTATGTTAATATTTTCGATAACGCCACCTCGTCCAAGTGCGCTCTTAATGCGGACTCCGACATCAGTTCCAAGGAAAGTACAATTCTCTACCAGTACATTTTTAATACCACGGCTCATCTCGCTTCCGATAACGAAGCCGCCATGTCCCTCATTAACGAGACAATCATGGATATATACATCCTCACAAGGTCCCTCAATCTGTCTTGCGACGGCATTCTTGCCTGACTTTAAGCAGATTGCATCATCACCTGTTTCAAATGTACAGTTGTGGATATGAACCTTCTTGCATGATTCAACATCAATTCCATCACCGTTCTGCGCATAATACGGATTGCTCACCGTAACATTTCTTACTGTAAGATTCTTACAGAAAAATGGGTGTATATTCCATGCTGGTGAATTCTTAAATGTTACACCATCAAGAAGAATTCTTTTACAGTGACGAAGGCTTACCATTACAGGTCTGTAGAAATCATAATATTCGCTTGCTTTCTCAAGTGCATTCTCAGCGTCAAGCTGGATATTATGCTCATTACCTTTAAATGAGCTTTCTGTCGGCATCCATACGCCGCCCCCTTTAGTATCAATTATATACTGGCTCTTTTTCATAAGAGCTTCCCACTGTCTGTCAGTTATCTTAAACTGTTTTACAGGGCGCCACATATCACCACTTCCATCAATAACACCGCCACCTGTTATACCGATGTTAATAGCATTTTCAGCTGTGATAGGAGACTTTGCTCTTATACACTCCTGACCTTCATAGTTAGTGATAATAAGTGGATACTGGTCAATATCTTTAGAAAATTTAAGTATTGCATTCTTCTCAATTCTTAACTCAACATCACTCTTAATCTCAATTGGTGCTGTAAACCAGATTCCCGCAGGAATCACAACAGTTCCGCCGCCCTTTTCTGAGATATAGCTAATAGCCCTGTTTATAGCATCAGCATTTCTTGATGCATCTTCAATGGTATAACAGTATGGTCTTGCACCATAGTTGTCAACATATACTATTCTGTCAACAAATGACGGGAGTTTTACATCAAAATTAACTTTTTTCATTCCACATCTCCTTCTAGTTTTAAGTTCATATGTTACTTTAATAGTTCCTGTAACAAAGCATTTACCATTCCCGGATTAGCCTTGCCCTGCATTGCCTTCATTGTCTGTCCAACAAGATAGCCGATTGCCTGCTTTTTGCCGCCTTTATAATCAGCAACTGACTGTGGATTATCTGCAATAACCTTCTCAACTGTTGCCCTAAGTGCACCTTCATCATTAACCTGCTTTAAACCGTGCTCCTCAACATATGCGTCAACATCAACATTTTCAGCAAATACATGCTCAAATATTTCCTTAGCTGCTGCATTGTTGATTTCCTTTTTCTCAACAAGAGTAATAATCTTGGCAAGGCTTTCAGGTGAAAATGTTAATTCTTCAGCTCTGAATTCTCTTCCGGTCTTAGCTGATTCTTCTTTCATAAGTCTCATAGTCTCGCCCATAATCCAGTTAGAAACCTTCTTTGGCTGGTTGCAGATTGCTGTGGCTTCCTCAAAGATTTCTGTGAACTTCTTAGAATCTGTAAGAATCTCTGCATCATATTCAGGAAGTCCGAATTCTTCAATATAACGTGCCTTCTTCTCGTCCTTGAACTCTGGCTGTTTTGCCTTAAGCTCTGCTAAATACTCATCACTGATATGAATTGGAACAAGGTCTGGGTCTGGGAAATATCTGTAATCCTGCGCATCTTCCTTTGAACGCATAGCATATGAATATTCCTTGTCATCATTCCATCTTCTTGTTTCCTGTACAACCTTCTCGCCTGCTTCGATTAAGTCAATCTGTCTAGCTGTCTCGGCCTTAATTGCTCTTTCAATCGCTGCAAATGAATTGAGGTTCTTAGTTTCTGTTCTTGTTCCGAACTCGCTAGAACCACGCTCTCTTACAGAGAGGTTGACATCGGCTCTCATAGAACCCTCCTGAAGCTTGCAGTCAGAAGCACCAAGATACTGGATTGTTGTTCTTAACTTAGTAAGGTAAGCAATAACTTCTTCTGCTGAACGCATGTCTGGTTCAGAAACAATTTCGATAAGTGGCACACCTGAACGGTTATAATCTACATATGAAACGCCTTCCCACTCATCATGAACAAGCTTTCCTGCGTCCTCTTCCATGTGAATCTCATGGATTCTTATTGTCTTTTCTGTTCCATCTGATAATGTAACATCGACATGTCCGTTACGGCAGATTGGAAGATAAAGCTGTGAAATCTGATAATTCTGTGGATTATCAGGATAGAAATAATTCTTTCTGTCAAACTTGCAGTCCTGTGTAATTGTACAGTTAGTTGCAAGTCCTACTGCTGCTGCATACTCTACCACCTTCTTATTAAGAACAGGAAGAGAACCCGGCATACCTGTACACACAGGGCAAGTATGTGAGTTAGGTGCTCCACCAAACTCAGTTGAGCATCCGCAGAAAATCTTTGTCTTAGTAGCTAATTCAACATGGACTTCAAGTCCGATTACAACTTCATAATCTTTCATACTTATGCCTCCCTCCTATTCAAATCTTCCTCGTGCCTGCTCATAAGCGTAGCCCGCACGGATAATATTATTCTCTTTAAAGCAGTCACCAATGAGCTGTAAGCCGATTGGAAGACCATTCTTGTCCTTACCGCATGGAACTGAAAGTCCCGGAAGTCCGGCAAGATTTACAGAGATAGTATAGATATCTCCAAGATACATCTTAATAGGGTCAGAAAGTGATGAACCAAGCTTTGGTGCTGTTGTAGGTGCAACAGGTCCAAGAATTACATCATATTTTGCAAATGCTTCATCAAATGCTTTCTTGATAAGAGCCTTAACTCTTAATGCCTTAAGATAATAAGCATCATAATATCCTGAACTTAATACGAAAGAACCGAGCATAATTCTTCTCTTAACCTCTGGACCAAAGCCCTCTGAACGTGTCTTTTTGTACATGTTGTGGAGTCCTTCGTATTCTTTAGTTCTGTAACCATATTTAACACCATCAAATCTCTCAAGGTTAGAGCTTGCCTCTGCTGCTGCGATTGTATAGTAAGTAGGAATTGCGTACTCAACAAGGCTTAAATCAAACTCTTCAACGATTGCGCCCTTGCTCTCAAGAACTTTGGCAGCATTAAGAACAGCCTCCTTAACCTCAGGGTCAAGACCTTCTCCAAAATAATCTCTTGGAATACCGATTCTCATTCCCTTAACATCATCAACTAATGCATTTGTAAATGAATAATCATCCCTACCGATAGATGTTGAATCCTTATCGTCCTTGCCTGCGATAGCTTCCATGATAGTTGCACAGTCAGTTACATCCTTACATAAAGGTCCAATCTGGTCTAATGATGAACCATAAGCAATAAGTCCATAACGTGAAACAGTTCCGTAAGTTGGCTTTAAACCTACAACACCACAGTAAGAAGCTGGCTGTCTTATTGATCCACCTGTATCAGAACCAAGTGCTGCAAAACACTCATTAGCTGCTACTGCTGCTGCTGAACCACCTGATGAACCACCAGGTACATGCTCAGGATTGCGTGGATTCTTAGTTGCACCAAATGCACTTGTCTCAGTTGTAGAACCCATCGCGAATTCATCCATGTTAGTCTTTCCGATAATTACAGCTCCGGCATTCTGAAGTCTTTCTACAGCGTCTGCTGTGTAAGTCGGAACAAAATTACCAAGTATCTTTGATGAGCATGTAGTAAGCATGCCCTCTGTACACATATTATCTTTGATTGCAAATGGTACTCCAGCTAAAGGTCCTGTAAGCTTACCTGCCTTGATATCCTCATCTGCTTTCTTTGCTGCTGCAAGAGCCTTTTCCTTGTCAAATGTGACATAACAGTTAAGCTCATCTTCAGATTTTTCAATCTGTGCAATAACAGCTTCCATAGCCTCTGTTGCTGTTGTCTCACCCGCTTTAATCTTAGCAGCCAGTTCAACAGCTGTATAATCTAATAAACTCATATGCGTCCTTTCTATGATTCAACAGTTTTAGGTACAATAAATCCTGATTCATTACATTCAGGTGCATTAGCAAGAGTTGCCTCGCTTCCGTCACCATTAGTAACAACATCTTCTCTCATTACATTATTAACAGGGAACACATGTGACATAGGTTCTACCCCTGTAGTATCAAGCTCTCCGAGCTTGTCAATATAATCAAGCATGCTCGCCATATCCTTCTTGGCAGCTTCCTTCTCTTCATCAGAGAGTTCAAGCTTGGCAAGGATACCAACATACTCAATAGTCTCATCACTAATTACATTAGCCATGTGTGCGTCTCCTTTCGTTGTCATATATACGCCTGGAGAAATTGGATAAATCATCACAAGACACGCTTGCGCTACTTGGAGACTCGCAACGGACACTAACCTCACAGCGGCCAGTTCTCTTTCAGAGAACCGCCGCTGTTCGCTAAGTGCCGGCGGCTCCAAAGTGTCTTGTTCACGCTTTATCCAATTTCTCCAGGCTCACACATCTACCCCGGAACGAGCGCACGACATCGCTTTGCTCGTCGCCGTTGGGCGAGATGTAGTGGAAGTCTCTACCTCTTTGCATCAGAGAAGATCATATTAAGTTAGCGGTTGTTGTCAACGAACAGGCGGCAGGATTTTTTATAAATTCACAAGCAAGGTGCTTTGGAGCCGCCGGCACTTAACGAGTTGGAAGCGGCTGCCTTTAGGCAGCCAAATTCCAAGGAGTTTAGTGTCCGCTGCGAGCGACAAGCAGCGGAAGCGTGCCTTGCGGTGAACTTATAAACCTCGCAGCCGTCCGTTGTCCACTAGTCCCTAACCTTAATATGAACTTCCCTAAGCTGCTGCTCTGTTACCTCATTTGGTGCTCCGCACATTAAATCCTGTGCTGTTCCGCTCATTGGGAATGGAATTATCTCACGGATATTCTCTTCATTTCTAAGGAGCATAATCATACGGTCAACACCTGGTGCCATACCTGCGTGTGGTGGTGCACCAAACTGGAATGCATTGTATAATGCTCCGAATTTTGCCTTTAATACTTCTTCATCATATCCGGCAATCTCGAATGCCTTAACCATTATCTGCATATCATGGTTACGAACTGCACCTGATGATAACTCTACACCATTGCAGACGATATCATACTGGTATGCAAGGATATCAAGTGGATCTTTTGTATTAAGTGCCTCAAGTCCGCCCTGTGGCATTGAGAATGGATTATGTGTAAATCCAATCTTCTTAGTTTCTGGATCTTTCTCAAACATTGGGAAATCATTAACATAACAGAATCTGTATGCATTTTTCTCAATGAGATCAAGTCTCTCACCAAGTTCGTTTCTAATCTGTCCTGCAAAGTATGCAGCTCTGTCTTCCTTATCAGCGATAAAGAAGATTGTATCTCCTGGCTGAAGTCCTGCAAGGTCTTTGATTTCTCCCTTGAGTTCTTCTGGAATAAATTTATCGATTGGTCCCTTGTAGCTTCCGTCTTCAAGAACCTCAAGGTATCCAAGTCCGCCCATTCCGATTCCTGTAGCGAACTTAAGTAACTTCTCATGCTGTCCCTTTGAAAGCTTTGCATGTACATTGATCGCTCTTACAGTCTTGTTCTGGAAAGGCTTGAATGTACATTTGTTAAAGAATTCTGAAAGGTCAATAATTCTAAGTGGATTACGAAGGTCTGGCTTATCTGAACCAAACTCAAGCATTGCCTGCTTGTAGCTGATGATTGGATAAGGTGCCTGTGTAACTTCATATCCTTCTGGTGCGAATTTTGCAAATGTTTCTGTGAGAACTTCTTCACCGATTCTGAATACATCTTCCTGTGTAGCGAAGCTCATCTCGAAATCTAACTGGTAGAATTCTCCTGGTGAGCGGTCAGCTCTTGCATCCTCATCTCTGAAGCAAGGTGCAATCTGGAAATATTTATCAAAACCAGATACCATAAGTAACTGCTTATACTGCTGTGGTGCCTGTGGAAGAGCATAGAATTTGCCCTTATATTTTCTTGAAGGTACGATATAATCTCTTGCACCCTCTGGTGATGAAGCACAGAGGATAGGTGTCTGGATTTCAAGGAATCCCATGTCTGTCATCTTCTGACGAAGGAATGCGATAACCTTTGATCTGAATATCATGTTATCCTTAACCTTCTGGTTTCTTAAATCAAGATATCTGTACTTAAGACGTACATCCTCTCTTACTTCCTTAGAAGTCTGTACTTCAAATGGAAGCTGCTGGTATACCTGTCCAAGTATTGTAATCTTCTTAGCTTCAAGCTCGATTGTTCCTGAAGGAATCTTAGGATTGTAAGTCTCCTCATCTCTCTGCTCCATAATACCTTCGATAGCGATACACTCTTCCTTGTGAATACCATCAAGTAATGTTGTATCACGAAGTACTACCTGAAGTACTCCATACATATCTCTTAAATCGATAAATGAAACTCCTCCGTGGTCACGGATGTTCTCAACCCATCCTGCAACCTTTAATTCCTTGCCGATGTAACTTTCATTAACTTCACTTAAGTTAACATCTCTGTACATGTTTGCCATTGCAATCTCCTTTCTTTTCTGGACAGGCAAAATGTTATGTCCTGTCAAATAAAATAATAATACCTAACATCCTGCAATGCTTTTTCGCGCAAAAAAGCCCCAGGATGTAATATACATCCCGGGGCGAATAAACTGTGTTATCCGCGGTACCACCCGCATTGAAAGGTGCTTAAACCTTTCATCTCATTGCACTTAACGCGTGTAACGGAATGACCTACCCAGCCGTGGCTGCTCAACCATCCAACTCCAGAGCGTTCCTCTTATCAATTCCCTGCGTATGCTTTCAGTCGGTGGCATCGCTTTCCTGTCAGGTTCCATGAAAAGAAGTCTCTTTCATAGTCTTTAAAATATTCATACATATAAATAATATCATAAAGAATATTACTTTTCAAGTACAATATTGTGTTCTTTTATATATTTACCAATCTTTTTATCAGATCCAAGTATATGGTTAGACAGCCAGCCAAGCAGGAATCCTATAAGATCCATAAGATATTCCTCCTGATTATCATCCATTGCCTCAAGCTCCCTGAAATCAATATTTACAAGCTTTTCGACAAATGCCGCATGTGCCCTTTTCTGTGCTTCAATTTCAGGATATCCGATTTTCTTCATCAGTTCTTCCTCATCACTGAAATGCGTCTCCGTGTATTCCCTCAGTTCTGAGAGAAGTCTTATGATTTCATCATATTTATCATGAAGAAGTTCTGCATGTATAACATCATTAGTGTCCCTGATAATATCAAAAAGATGCTTATGCTCCTCATCGACAAGCTCAATTCCTGTTATATATTTGTCTGTAAATGCAAATGCGTCATCAACGTTAGTTTCTGGTGCCATCTTTCCAATCATCATGTCGCTGCTCAAGATATGGCTGTAAAGCCATCTGGTAAGATAAAGCAGCAGCTCATTAAGAGAATTTCTTGCTGCCTCCGGTGAAGATTCATCTAACTTAAATGTATTAATCTTTTCTGCAAATGCTTTGTGTTCTCTCTGTTGTATCGGCAGCTCCGGGTCATGAATACTCTTCATGTATTCTTCTTCATGAGCAAAATGTGTAATAGCATAATCCTTAAGATTATCTATAAGATTCTTCGCAATTGACGCAGCATTATCTGTTTCTTTTACCAGTGCAAATGCTTCATTAAGCATCTGGAACAGTTTTCTATGTTCTTCATCAATATTATCAATGTGTATCATACAGTCTTCTGTAAATTCGTACATGTATATCAATCTCCTCGTGCTTATATTTGCCTTGTATTATAACACTTTTTCTTTAAGCTGTGCAATGCTGTCCTCCAGAAACATTAAATATCTGTTTTTAATGAGTATATTCACAAAACAAATGTAGTTTGTCAGAACATTTAAGGCTATAATTAACTTATTGAAAGCATTTTGCTTCGCAAAACAACGGAGGCAATACCTCTGCTCCTGCATGGGCAGTCGCATTTTGCTTCGAAAAACAAGGAGGTATGTATGAATATTTATCTTGCTGGAGACTCTATTGTACAGAATTATACTGAGGAAGAATTTATTGCAGGCTGGGGGCAGTTTCTGCCACGTTTCTTTAAGCCTGATGTAAATGTATTTAACTATGCCAAGGGTGGCAGAAGTTCAAGACTTTTTATTAATGAAGGAAGATTTGAAGAGATTGACAGACATATTCAGGCTGGCGACTATCTTTTTATAGAGTTCTGCCATAATGATGATGCTTCAAAAGATTATAAATCTATGTTTAACCGTCAAACTCCGCTTGGCGTACCAGATGAATCAGGTCGATTTCCTGTTATAGCAGGAGTTAAGATGCCTAAGAATTATATATCTCCTGAATATATTGAGGCACTCAATAATGATGATTCCATAACTGATAAACAGGCAGTACTTAACAGTGTACTTGCCATAAACCGGTCTTATCCATATGATACCTATTACCCATATTCAAAGGACGCTTCTATGGGAAGTTACAAATGGTTCATCAAACAGTTTATTGATATGGCAATAAAACACAACGCAATTCCTGTATTAGTCACCGCTCCGGCAAGAACATTTTTCAATGCTGACGGAACAATCATGGACGCTCCCGGCTGCCACGGCGGTAATAATTTCAGCTATATAAGAGCTATGCGCCAGATTGGCGAAGAAACCGGCACTCCTGTACTTGACCTGTTTTCTTATTCAGTTAATCTCTTTGAAAAAATCGGACATGATAATATACATAGATATACTTCTATCAAGAAAGGTATCAATAAAGGAAAATGGCCTGACGACTTCTTAAAAGAACTCGCCAAGCCAGAAACTGTTTCTGAAAATACACATTTTAACAAGGATGGTGCAATGCTTATCACCGAAGGTCTGGTAGAACTGATTCTTAAATCCAAGAACCCCCAGCTTTGTGAATTGCAGTCATCCCTGCTTCATAACGTAGTATAAGTATATTACTTATTAATGAATTCCCATGCTTCTGCGGGGCTGTGTACAACAAACTCAGCCCCGTTTTCCTTTAAGAATTCTTCATCTCTGAAGCCCCATCCGACCATGCACACATCCATTCCTGCATTAGCCGCCGTCTGGACATCAACCTCAGAATCACCTACATATACTGCCTGTGTCTTATCAACATCAAATTGTCTTAATACTTCATTAACGCTGTCCGGATATGGCTTTCTTCTTATACCTTCTCTCTCCCCAACTGCATAATCAAATAGTCCCGGAAAATAATCTTTGCATAAAGCCTGCACTCCATAATCAGCCTTATTTGATACAACCGCAGTATACACACCCGCATTTCTTATATTCTCAATAAGCTCTTTTATTCCATCATAAGGTCTTGTCTTATCTGCACAGTGCTTCTTGTAATGCTCTGTAAATGTTTCATGTACCTTAACTATCATGCTTTCCGGTGTTCCCTGTGGTACCGCTCTTTCCATCAGCTTTCTTATTCCATTGCCAACAAAATGTCTGATTTCTTCAATCGTCCTCTCAGGCATGTCAAATACCGAAAGTGCATAATTAGTACTATCCGCAAGGTCTTCCAATGTATTAAGTATGGTTCCGTCAAGATCAAATATAACGATTTTGTATTTCATATATCCTCCTTGTTATAGCTTCTTTATCCCAGCAGCTCCTCAATTATATCGTAATGTTCATCAATCGCTGCATTAAGTGTCTCAATATCTTTCTTTATAAGGCTATCATATATCATTTCATGTGTCTTTAAAAGTTTCTTTTTCATAATTCCATCTGCATGCTTTATGACATAATCTATCCATTCACGGTAGACCTCAACAACAGCTTCCATCAGTGTAATCCACAGGTTATTGCCTGTATCTGCAATCAGTTCCTCGTGAAATGCTTTATCAGTATCAACAAGCATGCCACCTGTTTCTGTCTTCATCTGATTAACCAGACTTTCCAACCGTTCCTGTTGTTCTTTCGTAAGACCTGTATGTATTACTGCATTACACACTGACTTTTCCATCATGCGGCGGAATTCACACACTTCACGCTTAGTAACTGTTTTTAATGCAATCATCATTAATATTGTCTGCTTTATGGACTGTCCTACATTTTCTGATATATAATTGCCAGAACCCTGACGGCGTTCTATAAGTCCCATTCCATGCATAATACTTAATGCTTCTCTTGTTGAATTGCGTCCTATGCCAAGTGTTTCTGCTAGTGCACGCTCAGTTGGCAGCCTGCTTCCTATTGTAAGCTCCCCACTTTTCATAAGCTCATAAATGTATTCAATTGCCTTTTCGTATTCCTGCGATATTTTCTTCTGATTCATATTATCCTGTTTCAGATTACAACACTCCTGTCTCATTAATATAAGCTTCTATAAGTCTTAATGCACCATCTTCCCCAACCTTTGAAACATCTATGCTTATATCGTAATATTCTGCATTTCCCCATTCTTCACCGGTATAATAATTGTGATATGTGCGTCTTCTAAGGTCTGTATCTTCAACTATCTTTGCTGCTTTCTTAGAGCTGACATTGTGCTTCTTTTCTATAAGTTCTGCTCTTTTCTCTTTGTTTCCTGTGAGAAATACTGATATAACATCTTCTCTGTGTCTGAATGCATTGTTTCCGCATCTGCCGACAACTACGCAGTTTTCATTGCCAATTATTTCTGCCATAGCCTTGCGTGGAGTTTTTCCATTATCTGATGTATCATCACCCGCCATTGTGTCAGCATACAACATCATATCAAGTGGCATTTCCCCATAAAAATATGGATATTTTTCATACAGACCTTTCTCTTTTGCCAGCCTGCACACGGCATCCTTATCATAGAATGGTATAAAATATTTCTCTGCCAGTGCTTTTCCAATCTGGTCACCCATACATCCACATTGTCTTGCAATCGTAATTATCATATATACCTCTTTTCCGCGCACGCTTTTTGCGCATAACGGGTTTGTGCCAAGTGCGCGCAGGCACAAATCCCGCGTGTGAAAATTATATTTTCACACTGTCCTCCTAATTTTACATAAATCCAGCAAATAATGATGAAAGTACAACTGTAAGTATACCTGCAACTGCTATCGAAAGACTGCTCATTGCACCTTCAATTTCGCCCATTTCCATAGCCTTGGCTGTACCTATCGCATGTGCAGCAGATCCTAACGCAAGTCCTTTGGCAATCGGTTCTTTTATTCTGAATATTTTACATATAAGCTCACCAAATATATTTCCAAGAACTCCTGTTACAACAATAACTGCAACTGTGATTGTTACATAACCTCCAAGCTCCTCAGAAACTCCCATACCAATAGCAGTAGTTATTGACTTTGGAAGAAGTGTAACATATTCAGCATGACTCAGATTCATAAGTTTAGATAACACAAGTACTGTTGTTAAACTTGTAAGCACACCTGATGCTATTCCAACAACAACTGCCTTGTAATTCTTCTTAAGAAGGCTCCACTGCTCATACAGTGGAATTGCAAGACATACAGTTGCCGGTGTAAGAAACCAGCTAAGATACCTGGCACCCTGATTATATACATCATAATCAACACCTGATACTGCAAGTACTATTATTGTTATTATTATTGATATAAGCAGTGGATTGAATATTCCAAGCTTGAATTTTTTCTTAAGCACAGAACCAATAAAGTATGATAAAAGACTTAATGTGACTCCGGCAAAAAGTGATTCTCTGAAAAAATCATTCATTAGTATTAACCTCATTTCTTTGTGCTTTGCGTAATTCTCTCTTCCTGTCAGCACGTATGATTATCTGTGAAGCCTGACCTGTAACCGCCATAACCGTAATTATAGCAACAACCGTAACAACAAGCACCGGCACGAGCATAGGTTTTAATACCCCCCATGAAGACATCAGTCCTACTCCTGCCGGAATGAACATAACAGGCATTACAGCTATAAGATATTTTCCTGCGTCCTTTACCCAGCTAAGCTTTATAAGTCCGGTAAGAAGTCCAACAAAAAGTATCACCATTCCATATATACTGGCTGGAACCGGCAGCGGAAGCAGATATTTAAGTGCTTCTCCGACAAATGAAATAGCCAGTATTATAAGAAATTGTCTCAGTAATTTCATAACATTTCTCCATCAATAAAAAATTTGCGGCATAAATTGGTGCTACCAATTCGTACCGCAAATTATAATACATTCTTATTTACAATAAAGCAAGGACTTTTTTATGCTCTTCTTGCCTTAGCTGCCTTAAGCAGATGTTTTGCAAGAACTGATGTTGTTACCGAACCTACTCCTCCAGGAACCGGTGTGCATACAGAAGCATTCTCTGCTACATCTTCAAAATCAACATCACCACACAGATTGCCGTCTTCATCAACATTTATTCCAACATCTATTACAACTGCACCATCTGCAACGAATGATTTGTCAACCATCTTTGCAACGCCTGCTGCCGCAACAAGCACCTCAGCTCCCTTACATACTCCCGGCATATCAACCGTCTTAGTATGACACACTGTTACTGTTGCATTCTTCTTCATAAGCATCATCGCAACCGGCTTACCGATAACAAGACTTCTTCCGATAACTACTGCTCTCTTACCCTTTAAGTCAACTCCTGCATAATCTACCATCTCAATTACAGCTTCTGCAGTGCATGGACCATATCCTGTCGGATCCCCTGCATATACCTTTGCAAGATTCATAGGTGATATTCCATCCAGATCCTTCACACTGGCAATTCTGTTCTCAATTGCCTTCTCATCAAGATGCTTTGGCAAAGGTCTTAAAAGAAGAATTCCGTCAATATCCTCATCTTCATTAATCTTGTCAAATTCTTTCTGGAAAGTATCATTATCAATATCAGCAGGAAATGTATATGAAGTACATCTGAATCCTACTTTTTCCATCTTCTTGGTAGCGCCACGCTCATATGACATATCATCTGGTCTTTCACCAACACGCACAATTGCAAGATGTGGAATTGCGCCCTTCCAGTCCTTCATCTCTTCAATAATCTTCTCATTAATAGCATTGGCAACCGGTAATCCCTTAAGTGTCTCCATTATTCCTCCTTGTTTTGCGAAGCAAAATCCGAACCCTATGGTGAGGAGAGGAATTTGCCTCCTTGTTTTGCAATCTTGTTCTATGGTCTTACAGCATCCATAACCCTTCCAAATGTTTCTTTTTCAATCTGTGCTGCCTGTGCTAACAGCTTATCTGCCTTAAAGTTCATATCATCTGCAAGTTCTCTGTCCTTGATAAGCTTTGTATTAATAAATACATTAAGTGAAGCTCCCTTCATTGCAGCCTCACACATTGTTATGCCGACACCTGCATCACTGATTGCGATTTTGCTTCCAATTACAGATATACGGTCGATAAGCTTCATGGCTTCAAGTATAAGCTCCATCATTGACAAAGGAGCTTCTGAGGCTGTAACAAGTGCCTTTGCCATAATTGCTTCTCTTTCCTTAATCTGTTCTTCTGTATCCTTAGGAAGCCCATAAGCTGCTGCAAGAGGCTTAAAGCTCTCAGCATCCTTATCCATGCACTCTGCAAGTTTCTTTGTAAGGTCTGTCGCTTTAACAATAAGTTCATCAATCTCTTCCTGATACTCTGCGTATTTCTTCTTTCCGGTAGTAAGTGCCAGCACCATATTACCAAGGCTCATGCCGACTGCTGCCACATATCCGCATGCTCCGCCGCCACCCGGCACCGGCTCACTTGAAGATAATACGGTAAGAAAATTATCCATTGTCATATCTGTCATCATATTAAATATCTACCTCCCCTGTAAATACTGTTTTTGCCGGGCCTTCAAGATATACGGTATTCTCATCTTTATCCCATGTAATCTTTAAGTCACCTCCAAGAAGATGAAGTGTTGCTGTTGTGTCGCACATTCCGTTAAGAACAGTTGCAACAAGGCTCGCACATGCACCCGTACCACAGGCAAGTGTCTCCCCGGAGCCTCTTTCCCACACACGCATATTAAGATTATTCTTATCTACAACCTGAATGAATTCAGTATTAATTCTCTCTGGAAATGCTTTGTGATTTTCAAAGAAAGGTCCGATTTTTTCAATCTCAAATTTCTTAATATCAATGTCTTTATCAAGATAAACAATAGCATGAGGATTTCCCATTGAAACTGCTGTAACCTTGTATTCCTTACCTTCAACAACAATAGTCTCATCCACAACAGGTGTCTTAATAACCTGTCCGGCAATTGTCTTTATCTCACTGCATTTATATTCTTTAAGTTCTTTCGTATCAACAGGAATCTGTGCTGCCTCAAGAATTGGTGCTCCCATGTTAACCCTTGCCGTCTCAACCTTGCCATCTGCACCAGTTTTAAGCTCAAGTATCTTCACACCTGCAAGTGTATCAATAGTAACTGTTGTTTTATCTGTAAGTCCGTTATCATATACGAACTTTCCAACACATCTTATTCCATTGCCACACATCTGTCCCTGCGAACCATCTGCGTTGTACATCTCCATAAAGAAATCAGCTTTATCTGACTTCTTAATAAGAATAAGTCCATCTGAACCAATTCCAAAATGTCTGTCACTTAAATCAATTGCGACCTGTGACGGATTATCAATTACCGACTGTGTGCAGTCTACGTATATGTAGTCGTTGCCTGCTCCATGCATTTTAGTAAACTTCATACCTGGTCTCCTTTTCATATTATAAATGTAGTAATGAAACACATTTGTTATACATCCTGATATATTCCCATCACCATAGTTGCTGACTCTACCATTGTATTGCCACTGTCCATGCTGCATTTCTGGATATATCTGAATGCCTCCTGCTCTGACATATTATTTCTTTCCATAAGCAGATGCTTTGCATCATCAATTATCTTCTGTTCTTCCGGACTTCTCTTTCTTGGCTGTGACCTTAATTTCCTTCTACGCCTTATCTGTGCCTGAAGCATCATCTCTATAGTTGACACAAGGTCATTAACCTTTATTGGCATTGCCGCACATACAATTCCATTGTCCTGACAATCTTCCCATCTGTTCTGGGACGCAACTAACAACATCTCAAAGCTCTTTGGCTTATATTCATATAATTCAGTATAAACCATATTATCTGACAGCTTATATCCGCATATTATGATTCCATCAGACAAGGTATCAGCCTGATTGATTGCCTGTGCCCCACTTGTACATGGTACAGCGACATCGAAGCCTCTGTGAATCAAAAGATTCCTTACTGCTTTAGCCTCCTCTAACTTAGGAAATGCTACAATCAATGTGGACATCAATTAACTCCTTTTCTACTTAGCATACGCTTTACCATGCTTAATCAATACTTGTAGAGATATTCATCAATTTCCCACTGTGAGACTCTTGTTGTGTAGTTTTCCCATTCTTTCATCTTAGCTTCAACATATTTGGTTGTAATATGTTCTCCAAGTACGCTGCATAAAAACTCATCTGCCACAAGACAGTCAACAGCTTCCTTAAGGTCTGCCGGCATATTCTCTATTCCTGCTGCCCTTCTCTCGCCAGGTGTCATCTCATATATATTGCAGTCAACACTCTCAGGTACTTCTATCTTGTTCTTAATACCATCAAGTCCTGCTGCAAGGCAGAGTGCCAGCACGAGATATGGATTAGCTGTAGGATCTGGATTTCTTAACTCAACTCTTGTTCCATTCCCTCTTGATGCAGGTATTCTTATAAGCGGACTTCTGTTTTTTGCTGACCATGCTATATATACAGGTGCTTCATATCCCGGAACAAGTCTTTTATATGAATTAACAAGCGGATTAGTTATTGCTGACATACCTCTTGCGTGCTTCATAATACCGGCAATAAAATGATATGCATCATCTGATAAACCAATCTTTCCATTCTCATCTGCAAATATATTCTTACCTTCTTTAGTTGCAAGTGACATATTAATATGCATTCCAGAACCGCTGATACCAAACTTTGGCTTTGGCATAAATGTTGCATAAAGTCCATGTCTCTTGGCAATTGTCTTAACTGTCATCTTAAATGTCTGTATATTATCTGCTGTCTTTAAAGCCTCATCATATTTAAAATCAATCTCATGCTGTGCAGGTGCAACCTCATGATGTGAAGCCTCAATCTCGAATCCCATGTCCTCAAGAGTAAGAACCATGTCTCTTCTTATATTCTCTCCCAGGTCATTAGGTCCAAGATCAAAATATCCAGCTTTCTCATGGCTTAATGTTGTAGGAAGTCCGTTGTCATCTGTATGGAATAAGAAAAATTCACATTCAGGACCTACATCAAAACGATAACCCATTTCATTCGCTTCTTTTATAGTTCTCTTAAGAATCCATCTTGGGTCGCCCTCAAATGGCTTGCCATCTGGTGTATACACATCACAGATAAGTCTTGCAACCTTTCCCTGCTGTGGTCTCCATGGGAATATTTCAAATGTATCATAGTCAGGATACAGATACATATCTGACTCTTCAATTCTTACAAAGCCTTCAACAGAAGAACCGTCAAACATGCATTTGTTATCAAGTGCCTTCTCAAGCTGGCTTGAAGTAATTGCAATGTTCTTAAGTGTCCCAAAAATATCAGTAAACTGAAGACGTATAAACTCTACATCCTCTTCTTCTACCATTCTGAATATATCGTCCTTAGTGTATCTGCTCATAAGAAACCTCCGCTATAATTATATATTTCTTATTGTGGCTTATTGCCAACTTTTATAAATATACTACATTTTAAACTCTTTGTGTATAATACAAATATTTTTCTTGAATAATTTTGTTTCTTAATGTACCATAGTTATGCATATTTCGTCTTTTTAAGACATATATTAATAATTTTAAGGGAGATAAATTATGGCTAAGAAAACAAATGTACCTCTTAAGAGACGCAGACGCTCTGAGCTTAATGTAAAACTCATTGCTATCATTGCTGCTGTACTCTTTGTTGTAACTATAGGTATCGTATTCGCTGTTATTGGCAGTCACAAAAAAGAAAATAATCCTTCTGTTGCCGATAACCAGAATAATGAGACTACTGCTGAACCAACAACAGAGGAAGAAACCACAACAAAGGTTCCGACTGTAGAGGTCGACCTTATGATGATTGGTGATATGCTTATGCATGAAGGTGTTGTAAAAAGTGGTCTTATGGATGATGGAACTTACAACTTCGACCACCTCTACACTAACATAGCTAAGGATATAAGCTCTGCAGACATAAGAATCGTTAATCAGGAAACAATCCTCGGTGGTTCTGATTTTGCTTACACAGGATATCCAACATTTAACTCACCATGGGCGCTTGGTGATGCAGAAGTTAAAGCAGGCTTCAACATTATCCTTCATGCTACCAACCACACATTAGACAAGGGACTTAAGGGTGTTGAGAACTGCCTTTCATTCTGGAAGACTTATCATCCTGATACTACTGTTCTTGGTATCAACGAAACAGAGGAAGACTATGAGAATATATATGTTTATGAAAAAGAAGGCTTCAAGATAGCATTTCTTAACTACACATACGGAACTAACGGAATTCCTATTCCTGATTCCAAGCCTTATATCGTAAACATGCTTGATAAGGATAAGATTACAGCAGATGTAACTAAGGCTAAACAGCTTGCTGATATGGTTATTGTACTTCCACACTGGGGTACTGAATATGTTTACACACCAGATTCTAACCAGAATTACTGGACACAGCTTTTCTTAAGCCTTGGCGTTGATGTTGTTATCGGTACACATCCTCACGTCCTTGAGCCTGTCGAGGTAGTATCTGATACTAAGGGTCATGAAATGCTTGTATACTATTCACTTGGTAACTTCGTTTCTAATCAGGACCAGAAGCCTCGTATGATAGGCGGTATGGCTAAGATGACACTTGTTAAAGATGAAACAGGATGTTATGTTAAGAATTACAATCTTACACCTGTTATAACACAGAAGCTTTTCGGCCAGAAAGCAATCACTACATATAAATTAAGTGATTACACAGAATCACTTGCATCAGGCAACGCAATCCGCAATGATTCCGGCTGCTCTGATTTCAGCCTTTCATATTGCCAGACTCTCATTAAGCAGATTCTTGGTGATGATTACGATGAAAGCACAAGTGAATTAAATGTTTCACTTCATCCTAATGGTCTTGTTAAAGATACATCTGCAACAGAAAGCAGTTCTTCTGCTAACTAATAAAAAAAGCAGTAATTTTTTAAAATGTAAAGAGATATATTGATACTAAGCATTATCCGAGGTATCAGTATGTCTCTTTTTTCTAATAAACAAATGCGCATTATATTCATATACTGCGTTATAATCATTTTAGTAATCTGTGGCATAATAACCGCAAGACATAAAAAAACATCATCAGATTCAATTGTAAAAACAACTAAAACCAATAACGAAACATCGGAATCATCAGACACCCAACATACTTCTGACAACACTCCCAATACCGACAGATTACCGCCATACAACTCATCCAATCAGGGAAACGGAATTGGCGGCGGCGCAATCATGGGCAATTGCAGCATAGGCAGCCGTAAACTTCCTATATACTGTGTTGACCTTAGTAAAAAGACTAATCTTGATACCTCCAAAAAATATGTTTCCATATCATTTGACGCCGCATGGGGCGATGAAGATACTATAAAGATTCTTGACATTCTTGATAAATATAATATCAAAACCACATTTTTCATGACCGGAGGCTGGGTGGACAGCTACCCTGATAAGGTTCTTGAAATCTATAACCGCGGTCACGATCTCGGCAACCACAGCCAGAACCATAAAGAAATGAGTAAACTTTCTGTAAGTGAGCAGAAAGATGAAATCATGTCTGTTGCCAATAAAATAAAAGAAATCACCGGATACACGAGCTTCCTGTTCCGCCCGCCATACGGTGATTACAATTCAACACTTATTGATACTGTCTATGGCTGTAACTTCTATCCTATAGAATGGGATGTAGATTCCCTTGACTGGAAGGACTATGGAACAGACAACATAATTAAGACCGTGACAACACATAAAGCTCTTAAGAACGGTTCCATAATTCTTATGCACAACGGTGCTAAATATACAGCCGAAGCTCTCGAATCTGTAATAACCGGGCTGCAGTCCCAAGGCTACGAAATCGTGCCTGTATCGCAGCTTATTAATACTGAGAATTTCCATATGGACGGAACCGGACTGCAGATTCCTGACTAATTCTTATGCATAAGGTGCTTTGTATAAAACTTAGCACCTTATGCAACTTTATTATTATAATCAGTGACATATACCTCACTGGCAATCTCTCTTGCCTTTTCTACAATCTTTTCCAAACGGGACATGACTTCATCTGAAAAATACTTTTCTCCACATTCCTCACATTCCTCACATGGAACATTCTTAATTATAATTACACAATTATCAAAAGTAACAACATGTGTTGTAACCGATGGTTTTGTTGTTTTACATTTACAATAAAAACACATACTATTGCTCCTTTCTTGTCTATAAAAAAAGACAGCCGTCACTCTGACTGCCTACCCGCTAATGAATTATTAGGATTCGGGAATTACCCACGCCTCTCTACAACCATTATTTCTTAGTTAATTTATCATATATTTTCATAACATCCGGCTGTGTCGGTGTAAACTTAACACCTCTCTTTAACATTCCCATTACTTTTCTTGCCTTTTGTTCAATAGCTTTTACTGTATGCTCGCTGGTTAACATTAAATGATTCCCGGCAATCGTATATTCACGCTCTATGTAGTCTTCTGTAATAGGAAACATATCCTGAATCAAAAAAGCACTTTCTCTGTCATCATCCAGTTTCACAATATGTATAATATCGCACGGCTTTCCTGCCTTCTTCTTGTTGTCCATAATCTTTTTGTACTTGTCAATTCTGCTCGATAATGGAATCATCCAATACAATCCCGTAACAGAATCTTCAAAACAATAATAATGCGGTCTATTTCCTTCTTTATTACCTTTAAGATATGGTTCATTCATATCATCAAAAAAAGAATCCTTTATAATATAAAAACCGGTTTTCTTCATACATATCCTTCCTTTAGTAAAAAAATCCTCCACCATCGCTGGCGGAGGATAAACTTTCGACCCAACCATTTATATACCGCATATTGGTCAGCGGTAAACTTTCAACCCGACCATTTATATACCACCTATCGGTCAGTGGTAAACTTTCTACACACAGACTATCAAAACATCCCTAAAAAGTCAATAGCCGCGACTCGCCTTTATAAACATTTTAGAAATATATCTGCTATTATAATATGCCCGATATTTTAAAAATCAACCATCATTTATCTTCCTTAATGTACATGCTTCTCTTATTTTTCCTATATCCGTATATCCCCTCTCTTTATCATATTATATCTTGTATACAAATTAATTACACATATTTACTTGTAAATAACTCGCTAACGCATTATAATTTGGTAATCAAAATATTTTAAATCCAAAAGAGGTGTACAATGAACATTTTCAAGAAAATATACTGCAGAAGTTTTCAGACTGTCTTCAAGATTGCACTGCCATTTCTTCCATACAGGAAACCTAAAATTGTAAGTGCATTATCTGACATTCCATCTGTACTTAACAAAAAGAAGAAATCATGTCCTATAATTATTACTGATCCCGGAATTGCAAAGCTTGGCATTCTCTCTATGCTTACAGATGTATTCGACAATGCCGGCATTGAATACCATGTTTACGATAAAACTGTAGCTAACCCTACAACTGATACCGTGGAAGAGGCACTTGCCATATATAAAGATAACAAATGTGACTGCATAATCGGCTTTGGCGGCGGTTCAAGCATGGACTGTGCCAAAGCTGTTGGTGTAAGAATTGCAAGACCTAAGACACATCTGTCTAAGCTTGGAGGAATACTTAAGGTCCACGCAAAGCTTCCTCTGCTGATTGCAATTCCTACAACAGCAGGAACGGGAAGTGAAACTACTCTTGCCGCCGTAATTGTAGATGCCAGAACCCGCCACAAATACGCAATCAACGACTTTCCGCTTATTCCAAGATATGCAGTCCTTGACCCGAAGGTAACACTTACACTTCCTGCTTCAATTACCGCAACTACCGGAATGGATGCACTTACACATGCCGTTGAAGCCTACATCGGAAACTCAACAACTCCAGGTACAAGAAAAGATGCACTTATGGCTACAGAGTTAATATTTAACAATCTTGACAGAGCATACATTAACGGTTCTGATACAACAGCAAGAAAGAATATGCTTAAAGCTGCTTATTATGCCGGATGTGCATTCACTAAATCATATGTCGGATATGTCCATGCAATTGCACATTCTCTTGGTGGCGAATATAATGTTCCTCATGGACTTGCAAATGCCGTAATTCTCCCAATGGTTCTTGAAAGCTACGGAGAATCTATCTATAAGAAACTGCATGAACTTGCAATTGCCGCCGGTGTTGCAGATAAGGATATGCCAGATGAGACTGCTGCCAAAGCATTTATACAGGCAGTCAAAGATATGAAATCAAGATTTAACATTGGTGATACAATTCCTGAGATTAAAGAGGAGGATATTCCTAAGCTTGCAGGGTATGCCGACAAAGAGGCTAATCCTCTCTACCCTGTTCCGGTTCTTATGGATGCTAAGACACTCGAACAGTTCTACTATAAACTTATGAACGATAATACACATGAAAATGAGGTATAATATGGAAGCTACAGAAATCAATAAACTTGTACAATCGCAGAGACATTTCTTTCTTACAGGAACTACACTTGATGTAAATGTAAGAATTGATGCCTTAAAAAAACTATATTCGGCAATTAAGAAACATGAGAATGAAATATTTGATGCCCTCTATAAAGACCTCGGCAAAAGCCAGTTTGAAAGTTACATGTGTGAAGTCGGGCTTACACTCAGCGAGATATCTTATATGCTAAAGCATATCAGGAAATTCAGCAGAGAGAAAAATGTTCCAACACCCCTTGCACAGTTCCACTCAAGAAGCTTTAAGAAGCCGTCACCACGCGGTGTTGTCCTTATTATGAGTCCATGGAATTACCCATTTCTTCTGACAATGGAACCCCTTGTTGATGCAATTGCCGCAGGAAACACTGCGATTCTTAAACCAAGTGCGTACTCACCTTATGTCAGTGATGTTATGTGCCTCATAATAAAAGAAGTATTTGACCCTGCTTATGTATCTGTTGTAACTGGCGGAAGAGCTGAAAATAACTGTCTGCTTAATGAACATTTTGATTACATATTCTTTACAGGAAGCCAGGCGGTCGGAAAGGAAGTTATGCGCAAAGCCGCTGAATACTTAACTCCGGTAACACTTGAGCTTGGCGGAAAAAGCCCATGTATAGTAACAGAATCTGCAGACTTAAAGCTCGCTGCCAGAAGAATTGTATTCGGCAAATTCTTAAACTGTGGGCAGACATGTGTTGCACCTGATTACATATATGTTCAGGACAGTATCAAAAACCAGCTTGTGAAAGAACTTATCCACGAAACAAAGCGTCAGTTTACAGATTCTCCACTTAGCAGCAATGATTACGGCAAAATTGTTAATGAAAAACATTTTAACAGAATATCAGGTCTTATCGATACCAGCAAAGTCGTTCTTGGTGGTGCATCAGATGCAGATTCTCTGCGTATTGAGCCTACGATAATGGATAATGTTACATTTGACGACGCTGTGATGCAGGAAGAAATATTCGGTCCGCTTATGCCTATACTTACCTTTCACTCTATCGAAGAGGCAGTAAACACTGTTAATGCACACATGCACCCGCTTGCTCTGTATATATTCACTAAGAATAAGAAAGAAGCCCGTTATGTAACCTCAAGATGCAATTATGGTGGTGGCTGTATCAATGATACAATCATTCACCTTGCAACATCCAAGATGGGCTTTGGCGGATTCGGTGAAAGCGGCATGGGCTCATATCACGGAAAAGCCGGATTTGATACATTTTCACACTATAAGAGCATTGTAGATAAAAAATGCTGGCTTGACCTGCCTATGCGCTACCAGCCATACACAAAAACAAATAACAGTTTAATACATATGTTTTTAAAGTAATTACTTTGCAAAAAAACAGCGCTATATTGCATACAATGGCATATAGCGCTGTTTTTATGTTAATAATGTTATTAATAAAAAAAGATTGAAAATGACTTCTCGAAAACTTCTCCGACATCAAGATGATTACTGTATTCCCTGTCCTTAAGCTCCCCTGTAAAATCTGTGGCATCTGTTCTTCCATACCACGGCTCTATACATACAAATGGAACATTTTTTGATTTGCATGACCACAGACCAAATACAGGCGTATCAAACTTAACTGTAACAAAAGGCTTTTCATTTTTAACAAGACTTACCGTTCCTGCCTGACCACCCTCAATTATAAATGCATCTTTTTCAAAGCTGTCCTCTTGTATTGTATATTCATGATTAATTAATGGCAGCTCATACTCATCCCTAGCCATTAATTGATAATCTCCTATCAGATGATATGTAATTCTGTCTGCATCAAATCTTATCTTACAACCAGCCATGCTTGCATCATTCTCTGGTGTTACAAAAGCCGGATGACCACCTATGCTGAAATGCATCATTACATTATCTTTATTGATTACTCTGTACACTTCTTTAATTTCATTGTCAATAAGATGATACTCCAGCTCCAATGCAAAATCAAAAGGATATTTTTCTTTAGTGTTTTCATCGGATTCAAGTCTCATAACCAGCATATCGTCAGTATGATTAACAAGTGTGAATTCCATATCTCTTGCAAATCCATGCTGACCCATTTCATATACTTTTCCATTATAAATGCTTTGGTTATCCTTATATTTGCCAATAAGCGGGAAAAGAACAGGTGCAACTCTTTTCCATCCTTCGGGATTAGCATTCCACATTCTGTGTGTATTGTCAGTTTTACATAATACATCTCTTATTTCACAGCCCTTAGAATCCACCGTAACTTTTAAAATGTTGTTTTCTAATATATACTCTGCCATATTGGCCTCCTTTCCAGACATGTTTTCTTTATTGTACACCACAATCTGATATTTTCCAAATCAAAAAAGCTGATACACAAAAAAGTGCATCAGCCTTAAAAAAATATGCGGATAACAGGAGTTGAACCTGCACGTCTGTTGACACTAGAACCTAAATCTAGCGCGTCTGCCAATTCCGCCATATCCGCGAACATGTGCTATATTATCATATTCATGAATATGCGTCAATATTGAAACTAAATTCTTTTCTAGTATTATATCTTAAAAAAGAAGAATAATAAAACTAAAGGGATGCAACAAAATGTTTCAAATTGTTGCATCCCATATTAATCATTATTTATTAACTTCATATGTTATATCGACATCGACATCAAATTCTTTAGTCTAAATTTCAATTTAATTTAAAATTAACTATTAATATATTTATAAATTCACTTTTAAAAACACATTATCTCTGTCATCCTGTTTGATTCCCAGATATCTTTTAGTAATTTCATATGACGAATGATTATATATTTCCATTAACATTGCCGGAGGCGTTCCATATTTCCAGGCATAATATCCAAATGTTTTTCTTAAAGAATGACAACTTATTCCATTCTCCATATTAAGGGCTTCCGCTACATGTGTAATTATTCTGAATGCCTGTGAACGTGACAAATGCGTTCCCTTTGTTTTTCCTGTAAAAATATAATCATTACCTGAAACACTCTTTAAACTCCCCATGTACATTTTAAATGCTTCTATAAGATTATTATTAATTGCTATTCTTGTCTCCTTTCCTGTTTTCCCCTCGCATACAACAATATGTTTCACATAATGTTTCCTATCAAAGTCATACACATTCCCCCATTTTAACTGCAACATATCACTAATTCTTAATGCTGTATTAAGTCCCATACATATCAGCATGTAATTACGAAGATTAACCTCCTTATTTAAATAATAACTACGAAAAGCTGTCAGTTCATCTAAGCTCCTGATTGGTTGAGATGTTCCCATATTATTTACCTCCATGTAATAGTTGGGATGCAACAATTTGAAACATTTTGTTGCGTGGTCATGAAAAGCAAGGAGGTTTTGAAATGTTAAAGCTCACAATCAAACCCGGTGAATTTATTAATATTGGAAATGATATCCGGGTAGTGTATTCGGGCGGAACAGATGGCAATATTCATCTTCTTATTGATGCACCAAAAGAACTTAACATTGTAAGAAGTAAGGTTCTTTCCAGAAAAAAAGACAGCTCAGAAAATAATTATCCGCATTCTGCACCGTCTTACTATGCAGAACCTAAACTCTCGCAGGAGACAGTCTCCAAAATTCGCCATCTTATCAAAGAGGATAAGAATACTAAAAAAAATAATACTCAGGATTAGCATGGTAATTCTGTTTATTATAAACACTAATCAAATAGTTGTGTCAAGTACATTTCTATTTAATTATCTAATGGAATGGAAACGGATTTCCTTCCATAAAAATATTATTTATACACGGAGGTATATACTATGGTAGTACAACACAATATGGCAGCTATGAATGCTAACAGAATGCTCAGCGGAGTTTCATCTGCACAGTCAAAGTCAACAGAGAAGTTATCTTCAGGTTACAGAATTAACCGTGCAGCTGATGATGCTGCAGGACTTTCAATCTCAGAGAAGATGAGAAGCCAGATCAGAGGTCTTAATAAGGCATCTGATAATGCACAGGATGGTATTTCACTTATCCAGACAGCAGAAGGTGCTTTGAATGAATCACACTCAATCCTTCAGAGAATGAGAGAGCTTTCAGTACAGGCTTCTAATGGTACAGAGACAGATGACGATAGAGAGGCAGTACAGAACGAAATCGAGCAGCTTCAGAGCGAACTTACAAGAATCTCTGATACAACAGAGTTCAATACAATGAAGTTACTTGATGGTTCACAGTCAGGAAACAAGGTAGAGGTATCTGTAAGTAAGAGTGCTGCTGCAGGAGCAACAACAAAGAATGCTGCTGTTGCCCAGGTTAACACATCCGCAGATACTGTTAATGAACTTGCAAAAGGTGCAAGCACAACATATTCTGTAACAGTGTTAGACAAGAATAACAATTCAACAACAGCTACTGTAACTATAACAAACAATGACGGAAAATTAACAGATAAAGATGGTAATGAATTAGGAACTGTTGCAGACCAAACCGACAAAAAGGCAACAGAAAAAGAAACTGCCGATGCTATAGCAAAAGCATTATCTAATACAACTCTTGGTGATAAATTCGATTTTGCAGCTACTGCTGATCCAAAGATTACATTAACAACTAAAGATGCAAGCGATGCAGCTAGCAGTGTGTTAATCAGCGTTGATAATGCCGCAGGAAAATTAGCTACTTCAACAGGTGGTTCAGAAGCCTATACAACTATTAATAAAGAAATCGGTTCATATGACGGAACTGGCAATATTGAAGATAAAATCTTCACTGTTAATGGCGAGAAATTCGCTTATGTAGATGATCCAGCAAAGTTAGGTGATGACTATAAGGATGTTAATTATGTAAAGGTTGCTACAGCAGGTAAAGTAGCAGATACTGATGCTTCGGCAATGGCAGCTTTAATCAGCTCTAAGACTGGTATTAATGCTGTTGTTGGAAAAACTAATACTTCTATTGATTTAAAACCATCCGCTACTGCTACAGGCAAGGGTATTGAGCTCCAGATTGGTGCTAACGAAGGTCAGACAATGAGCTTCACTCTTGACGACATGAGCGCTGATGCACTTGGCGTAGGTGTTGGTAAAGTCGATTTAAGTAAGCAGGAAACTGCTAAGACAGCTACAACAACTATCGATGCAGCTATTAAGAAGGTGTCTAAGGCAAGAGGTCAGATGGGTGCCGTTCAGAACAGACTTGAGCACACAATCAACAATCTTGATACAGCAGCTGAGAATATGCAGACAGCTGAATCTCGTATCCGTGATACAGATATGGCTGAGGAGATGGTTAACTACAGCAAGAACAACATCTTAGCTCAGGCTGGACAGTCTATGCTTGCACAGGCTAACCAGTCTAACCAGGGTGTTCTTACACTCCTTCAGTAATTATTCTGAAATAACATTTTGTTAAATTAATACCCCTGTATCAACAATTCCATGCATGTTGATACAGGGGTTTATATTTTACCTACATTATGAATTTTTTTCCGCCAGTCTCATAACTTCCTTCCATGCTGGCGAGAACAGATAATAACCTATCATTGCAAACATTCCAAAGCTGAAAGAAATTGGGAAGCACAACATTACCCATGTTCCATCAAAATACCTGTTAATAATATAGGCACTCGGAATTCTGACTGCCCAAAGCATAAGAATGTTGACAATTGTAGTATAACGCACCTTTCCGGTTCCGTTTACAATAGATATTATACAGTTAAAAATAGCATAAAACCACTGGGAAAGCAGCATGACAATAACATGCCTGCTCGCATACATCAACACCATTTCATCTGATGAAAAGAAACGGATTATAGGTTTATGTATCATAATGAAAAACAATCCAAAACTTAATGTAATCAGACCTGAACACAATGGAATCCGCCAGTGTCCCTCTTTAATTCTTGCATATTTCTTCGCACCATAATTCTGTCCTGAAAATGTAGTGGCCGCCGAAGACAATCCGGTAATTGCTATGTTAGAGCATCCTGTAATTCTTCCTGCTACTGCACCTCCTGCCATAAATATAGCACCCTGTGAGTTATTAAAGGTCTGTAATGCAACATGTCCTAATGAATAAAGCGAATTATTAAGACCAACCGGCAAGCCAATAGCCAGAATATCTTTCATCATTGTTCCAGAGAATCTTCTCGGCAAAAATGTAAACTGTATCTCTGGAAACTTCTTTCTTATATAAACAATACTTACAATCCATGAAATAAACATGGCAATACTTGTAGAAAGTGCTGCCCCAGCTACATCCATTCCAAAACCTGCAACAAACAATAAATCAAATACTATATTAGAAACACATGACACAACCAGAAACCATAGTGAAGCCTTGCTGTCTCCAAGTCCTCTTAAAATTCCGGCATTCATATTATACCCCAGATTACCAAGTGTACCTAAGAATACAACTCTCGTATAGATTAACGCGGCATCCCACACATCCTGCGGCACTTTCATGAATTCCAGAATATACGGTGCTGCAAACCAACCAAGAATTCCAATCGGAATACCTATAATATATATAAATGTTATTGAAGTTCCACATACTGAAACAACCTTTTCCGATTCCCTGGCCCCGGTATATTGTGAAATAAGAATAGACACACCTGTTCCTATTCCTAAAAAGACACATAATAATACTTCAACCGGCTGTGAACTCGTTCCTACCGCAGCTAAAGATGTATCACCACAGTATTTACCTATTACAAGTGCATCAACCGTAGTGTATAACTGCTGCAAAACATTTCCAATAATAATCGGTATCGCAAACAGTATAATATTTCTCATAATACGACCTGTGGTCATATCAATCTTGCCTTTTTGTGAATTTGCCATAATATACTCCTATCATTAAATAACGTGTCTGTATCTGTTATTTATAATAATACTGTAATTGAGTTATATATTCTAGTGATTTATGGCACAAAGTACAGAAAAAGTGTCCTCACTATACTTATTATATTCTCCCAATCTCTTCAACTTTCTCCCAATTATAAAGTAATTTGGGAGAAAATCAAAGCAATTGGGAGTATAAAAATCAAAAACATATAGTTCCCTTTAACGAAAATACTTCTCAATCACCACAGCTCTCTCAATCCAGCTATGCCTGCCCTTGCAGCATTCATACCCGCTGTCAGCGATTTCCTGCAAATGTTTCATATCAGCTAATGCACATTTAACCTTATCCGTGATTCGTGCCGCAACACGCTCATCATATCCCGACTTTTCATAGTCTCTTAAATCCTCAAGCGAATAAAACAACACATTTTCACCATCTGCAAATGTATTCTCATAAAACAGCGAAGTATCAGTAAGTGCAACACCTCCATTAAGCATAGTATTAAATACTCTGTCGTGTGCGCCCATCTTAAACCATGGCATTACATTAAGAGAAATCTTTGCCTGGCTAATCATATCAAGGCACACCTTGGAATCAACACCGCCATGCTCAATTATATTCTCATGGTGGTTACATTCGATATAATTATAACCTGCACCATAAGTATGAATCTTAAGTCCTGAATCAGCCAGTGCCCTTATTGCAAGCTCCCTGTAGTGGAATCTTACAGCAAGGTCTGCATACATCATATTAGGCATGCAGTCGACAAGCTGGTCGTCTGTAATATCAGGGAATTCCCTGCGTAACGCATTTTCCGCCGCTGCATCAATAGTCTCTGACGGATTATCTATCAGATATGACAGCACACCCTCATAGAAATCTATATACTCATCATCCATGTTATCCAGATGTTTCCTTAGTATTCTTTTCGGAGTGTAATTGCCTGTAAATATAATATCTATCGGTCTTTCCTTCATTGACAGGTAATTCTTATCAGGCATTATACATCTGTTATAATTAAGCTCTGTTCCGGCTGTAATCATATATTCTGTGTGTACTTCCGGGAAAAATCTGCGCATGTATGCGACATGCATTTCATCAATATCAAGCTGGATATACTTTTCAGGGTGCTTTCGGATATATTTGTTGTAATAAAGCGGGTGGTCTACAACAACATTTACAACCTTAACTCCTGCCCAGTCCCAGAAATTCCAGCCATCATCACGATACAGACCGGCTTCTCCTGCTATTCCTTCAAAGTTAAATGTGAACATATACCATTCATCTGCTCTGTGAGACTTAAAAAATTCCACCAGTGCAGAAGAACTGGCCTGCTGTAATATTAAATTATACCAGAAGACGGAGCAGCCCATCTTCTCCCATACAGCAGCCATCTGCTCTGTAAAGAATTCTAATGTTTCTACTCCGCCTTTAAATAAAATCAATCTTTTCATTATTCTTCTCTGTTAAGCCATAATTGCATCAAATATTCCATCTAATGCAGACACATCAAGTTCCTCAGCCTTTCCTGAATCGACAAGTCCAGCTACCTCTGCGTCCATTGGAAGCTTTGCAACAGTCTTGATATCGTTAGCTGCTGCCACTTCATCAATCTTACTCTTTCCGTATATATAATGAATATTACCGCAGTCTGGACATTTGAAATAAGACATATTCTCGACAATTCCAAGAACCGGAATATTCATAAGCTTAGCCATATTAATTGCCTTCTCCACAATCATTGAAACAAGGTCCTGTGGCGAAGTTACAATAATAATTCCGTCTATCGGCATAGACTGGAAAACAGTAAGAGGTACATCTCCTGTTCCCGGAGGACAGTCAACAAACATACAGTCTGTCTCATCCCAGTCAACATCTTCCCAGAACTGCTTAACAACACCTGCAATAACAGGTCCTCTCCATATAACCGGATCAGTCTCCTTTTCCATAAGAAGATTAAGTGACATAACCTTAATACCATTCTTTGAAGTCTCAGGATACATTACAGTTCCATCTTCATTACATGTTACCCTTTCAGTAAGTCCAAAAGACTTAGGAATAGATGGTCCTGTAATATCTGCATCAAGTATTGCTGCTTTCTTTCCTTCTTTATTGGCTTTAACTGCCAGCATTGATGTGACAAGTGATTTACCAACCCCGCCCTTGCCACTGACAACAGCTATAACCTTCTTAACTTTGCCATTATTGGCATTTCTTAATATCTGTGGTCCTTTTCTTGATTCGCAGTCTGAACTGCAGTTTGAGCAACTTCCTGAACAATTCTCGCTCATAACTTCCTCCCATTATTCATTCATGTATTTTTGTTCAAATTCTTCGACTGGTATAGGCTTTGAGAAATAATATCCCTGGAATATATGACAACCCATCTCTGTCAGCATAAGAAGCTGTTTGTCTGTCTCTACTCCTTCAGTAATTACCTCCATTCCAAGCTTTCCACCAAGAGAAATAATAGTCTCCAGAATATCCTGTCCCTTAATCTCATTCTCTGTAGCACGAAGGAATGCCATATCAATCTTAAGAACATCTGCACTTATATCTTTTAACATATTCAGTGAAGAATATCCACTTCCAAAATCATCAATCTCTATCTTAAATCCATAATCTCTGAGGTTCTTAATTACCTCCATATTCTTCTTAAGATCAGACATAAGTGCTGTCTCGGTAATCTCCAGCTTTAACATCTTAGGTTCAATATCATATTTCTTGACAATTGATGTAATAACCTCATATACATCGATAAGATAAAAATCCTTAGTAGATATATTTACAGAAATATAATGAACCGTATCACCCTTCTTCTTCCATTCACTTAATTTAGCTGCTGCACATTCCCACATATACATATCAAGCTTATATATAAGACCTGTAGTCTCCAGAATATCAATGAAGAAAAATGGCGACAGCAGCCCTCTCTCAGGATGCTGCCAACGCACAAGCGCCTCTGCTCCATAAGCCTTACCATGAGTATTAACCTGTGGCTGAAGAAACATTTTAAATTCTTTATTCTCAATTGCTCCTTCAAACTCGCTGATAACTCTTCTTTCTTCAAGAGTTCTCTTTAACAGCTTATCATCATAGTATGCAATATTAACCTCATAATTATTCTTAATAGTCTCGCTCGCAATAAATGCTTTATCACACATATTACTTACAGGCTCATCAACATCTTCAATATCATAAACACCAACTACAACCCTTATCTTAAATGATGCATTGTTGAATCTGTCCTGCATACTTACAATACTATTCTGCATTATTTCATTCTTAAAACTGTCCTTCGGCATACACACAGCAAATCTGTCATTCTGGATTCTTCCACATATATAGCCACTTTCAGATGAAGCCTTGATAAGCCCCGCCTGCATTTTAATAATCTCATCACCTTTTTCGATTCCAAAAAGCTCATTAACAAGCTTAAAATCTTTAATATTACTGCACACCAGACAATATTTGTGATTCCTGTCGTTTCTCACTACATTGGCAGTTTCCTCATAGAACTGCTCCTTATTAAGAAGTCCCGTGAGATTATCATGTGTAGCTCTGAACTTTTCATATTCTAAAAGCTCAACAGCTTCAGTACGATCATTAAATATGAAATAATCACATATAAAATTATGCTTATCATCATATACACGATTATATGAAATATCAAAGCTTCTTCTCTCATTCCCCACGCTGATTGTCTGCCTGAATTTCTTATTATCATGCTCTGTCTGAGTCTGAAGCCAGCTTGCATAATTATGCTCGACTTCATTAATATTATCAGTAATAGAATACATTTCTTTAACAATACCATTACAGTATATACATCTTCCGGCATTATCAAAGCATATAATTCCACTATTCATATCCCTGATTATAAGTGAAAATGTATTCTCAATAAGCTCATTAGGAACATAACTGTATGTCAGATAATATATAAGTACAGACATGATACCAAATGCAACCATTGACATGTCATATATTGAATCAGACCAAGTAGTCATTATATCAAGCAAAAATGCAGCAAATAATAATATGAGAATAGCAAAATACCTGAATCTGTAGAATCTTGACATTCTCTCAACCATTACTATATAACTTAAAATAAGCAGCAACATAATGCCATAAGCAAATACATAATGTAACCTGCCCAGAACATTACCTTTTGCAAACTGAACAATTATCTGGTCACCCGATATATCTGTTATATCAAATATCCATTTCGTCCATGCATTAATCAAAAATGCAACGGTCTCAAACAGCGAATAGGCAATCATAAAAACTTTTACACCCATAACGCCCTTAAACATGCCTGTATAATACTGGGTATAATACATAAGAAGCACAAGCAGCCAGTCAAAGCCCGCCATAATAAGTCCCTTGCACAGCACTGTAATGGTAGTCCCTGGAACATATGTATACACTAAAAATATTATCCCACATATAAATGCACCAAGCTCATATAAAAACACAACTCTTGCCAGTGCCCCCTCTTTTTTATATGCCTTTAAAGCACACGCCCCAATCATTAAAATTACCGCCGTAATTATAAGCCCATAAAATACTCTCATAAGCGATATCTCCTAAATCAATACTAAATTTCACGACTTGCTTAAATAGTATTATAGCGCAAACTTCTTATTATTGCAAATGTGGCACAGCCAGATTCTTTTAACTCTGGTAAACAAACAGACGATTCATTCCCTCCTGCCACGGATACTCAAATTCCAGATAAATAATTTCCTTTCCAAAACGTGCAAATCTTTCTTTCCAGTAATTTGTTGTAGCCTGTCTTAGTCTCATAATATGATTCTCTTCATAAATGTTATTTCCCATATTCTCATATCCGAAACTTTCCAGTTCTTCTTTTGAATAATACGGATTCATTTTAATAAACCAATATCCACCAGGCTTCAATACCCGTTCTAAATCTTCAACTACCTCCTTTGACACATCTTTGGGCATTACATCCAACACATTTGATAATATCACTCCATCAAATGAATTTTCTTCTAATTGCTTTACCGTATGGTCTGTACCTTCAAGAAAAGTTGCCGTTTTATAATCACTTAATTTTGCTGTTTCAGTTGCAAATTCAATGCCCGTTTTTGAAGCATCAATTCCTAAAACTTTATGTGTAGGCTGATACTGTAAATATTGAAATGAAATATCTCCTGTACCACAGCCAAAATCTAATACATTTGTTGTTTTTTCTGCAAACAGCTTTAACGCTTCGTCAAACATTGTTTCTACTTGTAAATCTAAATTTCTTAAATCCACAGGTGTACATTCCTTAAATACCTGATTCCACATTTCTGTTTCTCGCTCATATGCCTTGTTCATAATACTACCATCTCCTTTTATTCTCACACATGCTGCACAGCAGGACCGCCCTTATTAAATTCATTTAATCATGTCCTTTAATATATTGAACTACCTTTTGTCACTCTTTGATTTTTCGTGTTTTATTATGCCCATTGCTCTTTCTTTATCCATAGATTGTACCATTTTTGAATCCTCCTTTAGTAATGTGTCAAGAGAAATATCAAATTGCCAAACTCCTCTTGTGTTAATTGATTTTCTTTCCGAATGTTCAAAATAAAGCAATCATCACATTACATTGCATATATAGTTACGCAAAGATTCTTTGACATGTGCTTTTCTCTATAAATCACAATTCATTTTACCCATTTTAACATAAAACTCAACCAAGTTAGAACTTCCATTTACAATCATTCTACTTCCCCTCATATTCTTCTCCAAGTCTTTTCTGCACTTCATCAATCACATCATTCATTTT
>OIZF01000026.1_pt1 | contig 99931 bp, 117 predicted proteins | sample 1588471 | NCBI WGS metagenome assembly OIZF01 (sample SAMN03283279) | human gut metagenome | biome: human-associated habitat; material: feces | host: Homo sapiens | place: Peru | collected 2012
CCTATGACCCCCTGCTTGTAAGGCAGGTGCTCTAACCAACTGAGCTAATCGCCCGCATTTGCGTGCCATTAAAAACATTTCATTTAAAATGACAGTTTAAATTATACTATACAACTTAAGATAATGCAATACCTTTTAACAATTTTTTTTATAATTTTCTATGTTTTCTTCTATCCATATTGGAAGTTTGTATCTTAAAGTTTTAAAGCCAAGCTTTGTTTCTATTATTTTTGCTCTTCTTTTTTTATCTTGAATTTTATATGGAATGTTTTTAATGCTTAAATTCATATGATTCGATTGATCATCAATATCTATAATTTTAACTTTTATAACTTCACCAGGTTTAACATAATTATTAATATTTCTGACAAATCGATTAGAAATTTCGGAAATATGAATTAATCCAGAATAATCTTCATCTATCTTTATGAAAATTCCATATGGTTCTATTCCACTAACCACTCCTCTTATAATTTCTCCTTTTTGATACATAATAGAACACCTCAATTGAGATTATACCATAAAATAAAGAAAAGAAAAAGTATTTACTATTGTGCAAACTTATTATATAATTTTTTTGGTGATAATATGAAAGTAGAAGAAAGAGTTATTGAAATAATTAATATGTTAAAACCTTTTTTAGCTTCAGAAGGTGGAGATATTGAATTTGTTAAATATGAAGACGGTATTGTTTATATTAAAATGTTAGGTGCATGTGCAGAATGTATGTACGTTGACGACACTATTTCATCTAGTATTGAAAGTACAATTATGGAAGAAATTCCTGAAGTCAAAGGGGTTATCAATTTACCTTTAGATAATCTCTAACCAATCTATTTCAGGAAGCTGAATTATGCTTTTTAAGTATTGATATAATTTTTTTATTAGTTTTTCGTAAATTGGGGTAATTTTAATTGCCTCTTTTATTTTGCTTTCTTCTAATTTATTTTCAACAATTTGTTCATATAAATCGAAGTAAAAACTTGGATATAACATTCGAATAAAAAAATAATATAGTTCATCTTCAGTTAAATGAGCTGTTGCTATATAAATTTTTATATTTTCAAGTACATCTTCTTCTCGGAAAAGCATACTTTTAAAAAATTCAGCAGAATCTCTTACTTTTATATCGATAATATAATTTAACGGATTATAAAATTCAAATAAACTGTCTGTTTCAGCCATCCTCTTATGTGCTATAGAACATTTACCACTATATTTTCGATTTAACAAACATATTCCATTTTCTGCAATTCCAGCATAATAAGGGAAGCTTTTTCTAATAAGAGGATATTTTTTTCCTATTTGTGATATTTGATATTCAAAGTAATCTATTTTATTACTCCATAGTTTTTTCCATGCATTATCTCCATCAAATTTGCCGGTTACATTTCCAAAATAAATAATGTCTTTCATATCAATCTTCTTTGATAAATCTTCATATAACTTCATTAAGATATATTTTCTATCATTATATTCTGTTAACAATTGATTATTCCTATTTAATATAATTTGATGGCTATATATTCCCATTTTAATTACTTCTAAATATAAATTGTATGTTTCTTGCAGTTTATGTATTTCATTCTTATATAAGAATAATACATAATTTTCATTATTACTTTTGAAATAATAATTTTCTCCATTGAGGCGAATTTCATCAGAATACAAATTGTAATAGTAACTTAGTACATTCTTCATATATTCACCTCACTTTATTTTATGAATTATTAAAAATATATATGAAAAAAAGGAATCATTACTGTTCCTCTATTTTTCCATACTTAGCACGGTATCCGGATAATTCTATCAACATGTCGGCCATTGTTTCATTTAATTCTTCATTATCTTTCTTTAACTCTTCATATAATTTTTTGTAATCTACTTCAGCATTTTCTGAATTCTTTAAATCTTCCGATTTTTCTATTTGAACAGGTGACAATTCGTTCATGCTAGGTAAATTTTCTAAAAGCTGACTCTCAGTTGCTTCATTCGCTGAATCTAGCGTTAACATCTTAACTAATTTTTCATCTAATTTAAAATATCTAGCTTCTTTAATTTTTACATTGGAAATACTAGATACATCTAAATCTTGAAAAGAAGAGATTTTTGATGATTTTAACTCTTTTAATATCTGTTGAACGATAGATTGCATTTTTTTCCATTCAATGTCATCCTTGATTGTCTTCGCAATCCATTCATTAAATTGTTTCATAATCTTCACTAAATACAACTTTATATAGCCTTTTTCATCTTTTTCATGTTTAGTGTAAATTAAATAATTTGTATTTTTATATTTAAAATAGCGAACTAAATCCACCTCTATTGATTGACTGTCTTCATTCTTTATCAGTATCTTTTCCATATCTATATTCCCCTTATTCTTTTCATATTATATCAAACTATTTTATTTTCTTCAATAGTTACATTTACTTTGTTTAGATTTGGTACCAAAAAAGTTGCAACAAATGGCAACTATTCAAAATAATTGATATGCATACTTTTTTTTACTTTCTTAATTGTATTAAGGGCTTTTTTACGAGCTTTTTCTGTTCCTTCTTCCAATATTTTTTGCACTAATTCAGGGCGCTCTTCATAATATTTTCTTTTCTCTCTGATTGGTTTTAAATATTCATTGATATTTTTAGCCAATTCTTTTTTGCAGGTAACACATCCTCTAGTACCATTTTTACATTCTTTACAAATAGTATCCAGATTATCTTTACTATAAATTTTATGATAATAAAATACATTACATATTTCTGGATTAGCAGGATCATCTTTTTTGATTTTATTCGGATCTGTTGTAGCCCTGCTTACCTTTCGCATAATTTCCTCTTCGGAGTCCTTTAAATAAATTGCATTTCCTAATGATTTACTCATTTTATTTCCATCTAAACCTTTTAATCGGGATACTTCTCCAACTAATGCTTCTGGTTCTTTTAAAGTCTGTCCATAAATAGAATTAAACTTTCTTACAATTTCACGGCATTGTTCGATTAAAGGCAATTGATCTTCTCCAACGGGAATAATATCAGCATCAAATGCTGTAATATCGGCTGCTTGACTGACTGGGTATCCGACAAATCCGTAAGTTACTCCTTCACCATTTTCTCCAAATAATGCTTTTTTCTGAGCAATCTCTGTTTTGACAGTTGGATTTCTATATAGTCTTGCCATTGTAACCAAATTAGAATAAAAAACGGTTAATTCAGCTACCTCTGGTATTTGAGATTGAATAAAAATAGTGGTTTTATTTGGATCAATTCCACAAGCCAAATAATCGCATACTACTTCGTGTACATTTTTTCTAACCGTCTCTGGGTCATTAAAATGGTCTGTTAATGCTTGAACATCAGCAGCGAATATATAAATTTCATATTCACCAGACTCTTGTAGTTTTACTCTGTTTTTTAAAGAGCCTTCCAAATGACCAATATGTAGTGGTCCTGTTGGTCTATCACCTGTTAGTATAATTTTTTTCATAATGTCACCTGCTTTTAGTTATAGCATATTTTTTTTTGATTTTCAAGTTTCCTATAAAATAGTGCTTGTTTTAGTGCTAATCTTTTTCCTTGTATTTCTTTTTTTCTTCCATTATATATTCTGTTACGTTTGTTTCTATCTCGTTTAAAGCTTCCCTTTGAACATTTGATAAAATTACTTCTTCTTTAATTGTGTCGATAATAACTTTTCCCCATATAAAGCCCATTTTAATAGTTAAATCATTAAACATATCTGGTGTAATCGAAACTAGAAAATAACCAAATAGCATTCTTTTAGAAGCTAATAAAATTCTCTCATTTGTTATAACTACAGCATATGTTGTAATAATATCAAAGGGATTGTTATTTTTTTGAGCAGCAAAAGCATACAACACCTTTTCATTTGGGTTTAAATGTTTTTCGATAATCTTTGCATGTTTTTTAAGTCTCCAAGAAATAGTTAATGGATATTTCCTTTTAAACTGTTTTAATTGTTCATATATACTCATAAAGCGCCTCCTACTTCTCGATATACAAGTTTAATCAAAATTATTATACCATGAATAGTTATTTTTTATCAAATTGATGATATTAAAATATTTTACTGAAAAAATAACTAATTATTAACCAATTAATTTAAAAATATCAACTTTTAATTGATATTTAGATTTTCATATTTAGTATTTCCTCTGTTATTAACTTAGATGATGTGTTAATAAATTGCTCTATATTGTAAATATTAAAAATAAAAGTTTTATGTATTTTTGTGTTTTTCACTATTCTAACAATAGATTCTGATAGTTTTTCCATTTTTTCTTTAGGGATTTCTTCTATTAAAATATCATCATAATTTATATTATTCCGATATAAAAACTCTAAATCAAGATTATATTTTTCTATTAATTGAATATTCAAATTGGTATAATCATTATAAACATACAAATCAAGCATTAACCCATTTAACTTCACTTTTTCACCATCTAATTTGGTAATCATATCATTGTTATCTACTATTTCTGTCAGAAAAAATTTGAACCAAAAATAGTCTGTATATAAATGAATATAATATCCTAGGACAAAATCATCATTTAAATTTTTCTTATATTTCTTTAAAAATCTATCCATATTAGGGATATTATCTGATCCATTGCCATCTAAAAAGTGACTGCATAATTTAGTCTGACCAAGGCATTGAGAAATATCTGGAGACACTGAGCCAAATAATATTTTTTTCTCATCTCTACGGATTACTTCGTTCACTTTTTTAGCCACTGCTAAATGGATTAATGATGACGCCATATCTACACCTCACTACTTATTACTTTGGTTTATATTTTTTACTATTACAGTGTAATATCATAATAATCTAATGTTATAAATTATATCACTGGTAAATTAAATTGTAAACAATAGAAAATTCATAAAAATATTATAAGTTATCATATTCTCCATTTGTCACAGCTTCACACCACTCTGTCGATGTATTTTCTCCTGGGACTTCTATTGCAATGTGACTAAACCAAGAATCTTTCTTTGCCACATGCCAATGTTTTACATTTGCAGGTATTACAATTACTGTGCCAGAATTTAATTCGATAGCCTCTTTTCCCTCTTCTTGATACCAACCATAACCAGCTGTACAGATTAGTATTTGACCACCATTTTTTGCAGCATGATGAATATGCCAATTATTTCTACATCCCGGTTCAAATGTAACATTCGCTAAAAAAGGGATCTCTCATGAGGATTTGTTAATGGGTTTAAATAAGATTGCCCTATAAAATATTGTGCATATCCAACATTTGGATCTCCTAAACCAAAATAATTTACTTTTTCAAATTCTTCCTTTTTCATATTTCCCTCCTTTATATGTTTTTTATTCAGTTATCAATTTCCGATTCTTCTGTTTTTAATTGAGAAAGTTTATTAGAATCAAAAACAACATTTAGACAATCTTTACTACTACCATTTTCACATAATTTTTCAAAGTCCTGAAAAGTGTGACCAAGCCATTCGGCATTTGTAGCAAAAAGATAAACTTTTTTACCAGACAAATTGTAATTGTATTGTTTTAAAAAGGTTGTTACTACTGGACAAATAGTATACCACCAAACAGGACCACCAATATAAATTACATCATAGTTTTCTATATTGTTTATTTGATGTTTTATTTCTGGCTTCACGTTATTCTCTAGTTCTTCTTTTGCCAAATCACAGCATTCTTGGTAATGATATGGATAATCACTGGCAGGTTCTATTTTAAATAAATCCGCCCCTGTTAATTGTTGAATCATTTCTGCCACTTCTTTTATTGTCATATCAATCCTCATCTCTTATCTATACATATCATACACCTTAGAGTTGGCTTTAAGTCAATATCTAAAATTGAATATTTTTAGTTTTATAAAAAAAGTGCAATTACTATGCACTTTTTATCTTTATATGTAGTTCTTTTTATAATGAATGTTCAGACTCTATTTAGAATATTCCTAATATTCTAAAATTTTTAAAATGAAAACTTCAAATACTATATTGAAAAATAAATTTAAATGATTAATCAAAATACAGTATTGGTTAAAATTACTAGGAGTTGCTATTTCTTAAAATGAATTTCTTTTACTTTTGTTTTAGTGGAAATCGCTTCTGTTAATTTTTTCTGTTTTTCATCAGATAGAGTTTTGGTTAATTCTTGGTAATCTTCTTTTTCATAACCTAATAATTCACATAAATAAGACATTAAATATTCTCTACCTGACATATATGCGGCTTCTGTTATAGTCATCATTTTACCTGAATCAGATGGAATATATGCTTCATCGATATCAACTAAACGAAATTTTATTAGATTTTTAATGACTATATCTCCTGCTAAATCACTAATCATTTCAGGCATACAACCTTGACACTTACTGATTACAATATTTTTAAAATAATTTTGAACATCTTCGGATTCTTCTCTTAAGAAATTCAGATTATCAAATAAAACTTTGGTAAATGACTCTTTTCTGTCAATATCACACTCATCTATTCCATAAGTAGATGGCACTGTTTTTAATAATTTATTAAAGCTCTCGTCACTATCTTTCAAAACCGCAACGAGAATATCAAATTTTTGCTTTTTACTAACCCGTTCTGAAGTAACAAGACTAATAAGAATTTCATACATATTATTTTTTATAAAAAATTCTATTAAATTTATTTCTTCTTTTTGAACAAAATAAGTAAATTTTCTATAAGATGCTACCATATTATGATATTCTTTTTTTATTTTTTCTCTTCTGATTTTATCTTCCTTAATGGATTGTATGTAATCATTTATTTCTGGTTTCAAAAACTCTTCTTCAATCACCTTAATAATAAAATCATCTTTTAATAATTCTGGTAAAAATTTGTAAAATAATTTGTAAAAAGTTTCATGAGCAAGATCAATCATAAAAGGTACAGAGCTGCCTAAGCATCGAGTATCAATATCATAAAAAAGACTATTTTTATATTCTTCGTTTGGTAACTCTTTTCCTAATATAGTCATTGCTTCTAACATACTAATTAACTCTTGTTTTCTTTCTATTTCAGCTTTACACTGTTGATATTCTATTTTCTTTTTTCTTTCTTCAATTTTCATAAAAACCTCCTGATATATTTATTTTTGATGAAATAATCTAATTATATAAGATATTTGAAATATAGGTTAATTTCTAAATTATTTATCCTTTTGTACGTGAATAAACTTTTATTAAATTTTTAGCTGTTCTTTGTATAAAATTAGTCAAATTTTCAAAAACATATTAGGATAAATTGCCCATTCTCTATACTTCACTCAAAAAACATTTTATTGTTTTTTAAAATCAATTCCTTACTTTTTTTGTCATTATATTCTTTATAATATGGTGTTTCTCTATACATTTTTTCCACAAAAGCAACACTACAAGATAATCTATCAGCTATTTTTTTAAAGTCTCTAAAAGTTGGCTCATCTTTTAAAGGATGTAATTCTAAGTATCTTTTCACTCTACTTGTTAAATAAGCTGTTTTCATCCCACTTTTTTTCAACAAGTCGTTATAATTATTGTAATTTTTAATTAATGAATTATAAATTTTCATTTCTTCTGATGAAAGTGGAAAATCAAATAATCCAGAAATAACACCTAAAATTTTAGTGGCACTATTAATATCTATGTTATATCTATTCATTAGAAAATCAAAGGCATTTCCTCTCGCACCACAACCAAAGCAATAATATAAATGGTGATTTTCATCAACAAAAAAATCATAACTATCTCCACTATTATTATGAAATGGACAAAAATTATAGAAAAACTTGTTATTAGGATAAATTTTTACTTTTGGATTATTAATTGCGATATCAGGAAAAACTGATTCTACTATTCCAAGAAGATAAATATTGTTTTTAATGGAATACATTATTTCATCGATATATTTTAAGTTATCAAAATTTCTGTTCATAACTTTCAATCACCTTCTTTTGCATATTCTAACATTTTTTAATTAGGAATACAATGAAAATGTGTTAGAAATCATTTTTTATTATTCAATATCCATAAATTTTACCACTATGTATTTTTCTCTTAACCACAGCTGTGATTTTCTTGATATATTAATCTATCCTTAAAAGAATTTTAGGGATAGATTGGATTAAATCAATTCTTTCTTTTGTACATTTGTGCTATAAATTTTTTATCTAAAATATTTAAGTATAGTAAAAAAACAGCGCAAATGCCATTTTCAATTTATAAGTACACATATATTGACTTCCACAATCATGTAATATATTTTATATTATTAAAAATATGTAATTTACACTCATTTGTTATCATCACTTACATGTACAATTATACATAATACTATGCCAACCTAATTCTTCGATTCATAGATAACTGTAAATAAATGTTACTTTGTTTTTTCATTTTCACTCATTATCATATATGATTCATAAATATCTTTATATTTATCTAAAGTTTCAACAACATTAAACCAATAAACATTTGTTAATGTACCATCTGATGGATCAATTTCTGTTCTTTCAAGTTTTCCGCCTAGTGCTTTTAACGTTCTATCTGATCCAGAATTGTTCGCAGCACAATCTATCATCACTTTATCTAATCCAAGTTTTCTTGCTTCATTCATACCCAAATATAAATTTATTTTATTGTAACCTTTTCTTCTTTCGGCCGGTCTAATTCCGTAGCCTATGTGTCCGCCAAATCGTAGCATTGCTTCGTTTAGATTCCATCTAACACTAATTGCTCCCACAATTTTATTATCATTTTTCCTAATGAATAAAAAAGTCTTGCTTGGGCATTTTCCAATTTTTTCGGCATATTCTTTGTTTTCCATATTCAAGCATCTTTGTAGTGCTTGCTCAAAGGTATAACCTTCTAGTATTTTATCTAACGATCCTGTCCCATTAATATTTGATTTATATTCAACAAATTCGTTAATAAAATCTATTATTTCATTTTTCCTTTGCATCGAAGGTTTTTCTAAATAGAATTTTTCCACAATATCATTCCCTTTATTTCCTCATGGTATGTCAGTAACAAGCATTGCCATCTAATAATTGAAGTATACATAACATCCATTACTTTACAAAGTTATTATATCATATTTTCATAAAGCTTTTCATTTCAAAAAACATTTTTAATAGCATTATGTTGAAGATAATCTTTTTTGTTTTAAATAAACATTTTGTCTTTAAATTCTGCACTTCTATATTTATCTATCTTTTACTTTACCTGTATAACACATTCAAAAATGTGCTTAAGTTTACCATATATAATTACCTCTCTTGATTTAACCATTCCGTTGATTTTATAATCATATAAAAACTTATGATTATAATAATTAAAGCTATTCCTCCGCCAGTTGCCATTATCATTATTTCAAAAAATTCTGTCTCATTACTCCCAAATGTTGGTATAAGAATTATTTCTAATGATATTAATGAAACCAAACTTGTAATAACATTTATAACTTTTGATGAGGATATTAATGGACTTTTATATTTATGATATTTTATTAAATTATAAATTGAATTAAATAGTAAATAAAAAGTATAAACTGCTACTGTTATTGCCATCCAATCAGGATAAATACTCATTATTTTTTGGTTTACTATAATTAAAATAATTATTGTTAATATGACATTAGTAAATAATAATATAATTCCTGTTTTTCTATATTCCATAAATTCATCTTTTAAATTAGTATTATCATTTAATTCTTCTTTTACTATATTAGAACGAAGTATAATTAGTAAAAAATAGTATAAAGCAAATGATATAAACCAAAAAGATTTAAAAACGATACCAGACAATAACTTAAACATAGCATACACTACATTGAGTATCAAAGATGTAAACAGAGATATTTTATATCTTAATTTATGATCATTTTTATACTTACTTAAATGTTTGTTATTATCAATAAATTTATTCATTTTAGATTTAACTATATTATATATTCTTATACATATTATGATAAAAAAGTAAGTCATTATTAAATATAAAACATAAGCGATACTTGTATCAAAACCGTGAAAGAAAATTAGATATATTAGTGAAATTATTATAGTTAACAAACCAATTAATAAGACATAATTTTTTGGATACAAAAGTTTTTTCACTTTTCCACTACCTTTAAAAAAATTAGAAACTAAAATATAAGTTTCCAATTTTTCTTATTTGTTACCTTTTATATAAGAATAAATAGGATAATTTAACACACAGACTATTAAACCAACTACACCCGTAATTAAGCCAATAATCATATCTGATTTTGTAGCTTCTCCTACCATAACTCTACTCATTCCATATCCCATTACTAAAGCTCCGATAACTCCAATAATCCAAGTTGCTACAATTCCCCAATCTATTTGTTTTTTTACTTTAGTTTTAGGATGATTCTTTCTATAGATAGGAATGATGCAAAGTAAAATAATAAATCCTATTATCCCTACGATAATTCCTTCTTTTAACATATCCCATTCTGGAATAAGTCCCATACACATACCTATTGCAAAGATTAATCCTCCAATAGTTCCTAATATGATTTCCAATAGTGTTTCTTTTTTCATTTTATTCTTCTCCTTTTTTATTTTTTAATTGTTCTTGCTCTTTTTTTAATCTTTTCTTTGCTTCTTCAACAGTTTCACCGTCATGTGTCAAATACTCTTCTACAAATTTATCCTCAATTTTAGTATAACCACTTACTATAGAATCTTCTATCTTTTTATAACCATTCACTACTGTATTTTCAACTTTTTTATAACCATCAACAACTGCATTAGCAATTTTTTGATTAACTTTTACTAATTTTGATTTTGCCATATCATCACCTCCAATTAAAAGACACTTGTCTTCTTAATACAATCACATTATAATATAGACAGATGCCTAATTCAATCAACAAGTTGTTTGAGAATGTCTAAATAATGGAGAAAAATTATGAATATAGCAAATAATAAAAGAAAAAAAGAATCAAAAACAAGAATTAAAAAAGCATTTATTGAACTACTTCAAACAAAAGAAATTAATGAAATTAACATTACAGACTTAGTCAAGAAAGCTGATATAAATCGTTCCACATTTTATGTTAATTACATTGATATATATGATTTAGCAGACAAAGTAAAAGAAGAAATGTTTAATGATTTATTAGAACTATATAAGGATGAAGCAATACAGCAAAAACATTCTTATGATTATTTAAAGTTATTCACTCACATAAAAGAAAATCAAATTTATTATAAAACTATGCTCAAATTAAATTTTGACTTTATGAATTATTATGATAATCATTTAGAAGAATCTGATATGATTAAATACTATGGTTCTACTAAAAATATGGACTATCATATTGAATTCTTTAAAGCTGGTATGACAGCTATTATTAAAAAATGGCTATTAAATAATTGTGAAGAAAGTCCTGAGGAAATGATAGAAATAATTCATTCTGAATACAAAGGAAAAAGTCTAGAAAATTAAACTAGACTTTTATATTTTTCAAATTTTTCCCTTGTTATATTTATAAATGAATTTTAATTAATTATATTTTATAATTCAACAACTCTACTTTTAACTGATCATATACTTTCGTTTCGAGTTTTGACTTTTTCTTTAGTTTTTCAAATTCTTGTTCCAAAAGTAGAAATTCTTCTCTTGCACTCATTGCATGATCTGATATACATAATTTTCCTATAAAATTAGAAAACATAAATCTATAAATGAATGCACATAAACTCTTTTTGTTAACGCAATTTTCATATTCACCTTGAGGAAGTATTTCATATCCTAACTGTTTAAGAACATTATATTCTTCAATGATTGCATCCATAATGAGTAAAGAATAATCCTTATCTTTTTTTAGTAATTTTAAATTACCATTTACTTTATAACTAGCAAATACAAGTGGAAGGACAGCACACGCATGTGTTTTAAGATAATCATTCATTTTATTTTCTATTGTTACTTTTATTTTTGTTTTTTGAAAAATAGATTTTATAAATTCATCACTGATATTTTTTCCATCTGTTCTACCAATTTCAATTTTATTTAAACAAATTGAATTGATATAACCATCATATTTTTTACCAGCAGCCATAAAGAAGGCAAATAATACATTTTTATTTTGTATGTTCATATATTTTTCTACAGATATATTATTACCTACAAACACTATATTTTTACTTTTATTATTTTCTATAATTGGTACAATGTCATCTAGAGATGAAAATCTTGAAACGATAAATATTACATCATAGATATCATTTTCATCTAATGTTTGAATTATATTAAAATAATCTACTGTTTTCTTGCCTAATTTATGTTTTATAACAAGACCATTATTTTTTAAAGTTTCATAGGTGTTACCTCTAGCTAAAATTGTTACGTCATTACCTTTTTTTATAGAATGCGCTAAATTTGATCCCAACACACCTGCTCCAATAATTAATATTCTCATTTTAAATCATTCCTTTTAAAATTGTAATTTTTATTTATGCTTTCTATCTACAAGATTGCTGTTTATTTCTCACATTACTTTATTTACTATAACCCTGTTTATATTTCTTACCGTTTTTGCATGTCCATCTTTTTTTAGTACATATATTGTTATTTTTACCGTATATACTTTCATTTATGAGCACAAAATGTGCACAATGTTCCCATCTGCTTTCTAGATTAATTATACTAAATTTTTATAGATATTTGTAGTATAAATTCATCATTAATATCATTATTATAGTGATATTTTTTTTACAGGTTGTTTTAAATAACTATTTTTATACCATTCGGCAAATAATTCAGTTGCAGATGTATGACCATCATTTCTATTTTTTCTTTCTTCATCTGACATTTCTGCTAAAGTTTTATCACAATTATTTGGTATAAATACATACCAAAGATTAGATTTTGCTTTCTTTATTGGATTTCCTTTTTTACTAAATGCTAAGGTTCCATTACTTACTCCATAAAAAGTATAAAATTCATTGCCATCGTAAAAAGTTAAGCAATCAACAAATTTACAAGTCCTATTACTTTGTTTTTTCATTGTTTCAAGTAATCCATCTATGTCCGAACTAATTCCACTTCTTTTAACAAAAGCTCCTGGATATCCTGGATTATTAGGATAGTCATTTATATAAAATCCTGTATCTGCTACAAAACAAGGTGTTTGTAAAATTTTGTATGCATCTAATGCTTTTTTTCTCGATATTTTTTCAATATCATTTATTTCCATTTCTTCAAAATCATATTTATAAAAATCAATTTCTATGTTTTTTTCTGTGAAACATTCTTTTACTGAAACATATTTTCCATAATTTCCTGTTACATAAATTATATTTCCCATTTTACATCTCTCCTCTAAAATTATATAAAGTTTTTATCATTTTTGGATTATATTCTGGTTGCGTCAAATCAATATTTTTATCATCTGCAATTTTTTTGGACAAAAAGTACATTTGCAGCATAAGATAATATTCTTTCCAAAAATAGTTTTCATTTATATCTTCAGTATCAAAAATAGATAGATTAGAATATTCTTTATTTATTAGTTGTATTAATAGATTGTCAAGTTCTTTTCTTTGATGACATAAATAGATAACGTGACTATCTGGATACTGAAATAATAGGTTACTTCTTCCATGACAAAAGGATCCTTTATCATGGATAACAGGTGCCGCTAATCCAATTTCTACTAAATTTGATTCAAGAACACAACCTGATGTCTTTGTTTCATATCCACTCATTATTTGAATTAAAGATACGTTTTTAAAATCATATAATAAGCTATTTACTTTTTCTCTGCTTTTATTTAATAGCTGTTTTACCTTATCATTTATTTTTTTAATTTCACTAGAACTTATATCCATGTCTAATAAAGTAATTGCGTCTAACATTAATGTTATTGGGCCTAAACTAGATGCTAGTGAAATAAAACTCTTTTCAGTTTCATATTTTTCATTATTCCAAGAAATAACTTGATAGTTACACTCGCGATTCTTTTGAGTAATTAAAAATTTATTACCATTAAAGTCTTCTAAAATTTCCTGCATTCCATTGGTATTTCCACTTGTAGATATTGCTATCAAATTTGAAAATTGATTTCTATTAGTTTTGTAAAAATAATCTCTTGGTTCTATTACTTCACAAATAATTCCATCTGTTCTTAATCTTTCTATAATTGATTGTAAATAATAGGCAACTACTTTTGATCCTCCCGTTGCTACTATTAATGTTGGCTTATTAGCAATTGTTAATTGATATAACATTTTTCTAAAGTCATTTGCTTTATTTAATAAACTATCATTTATATTCAATATTCTTTCTTCTAATTTTAAAAAATTTTTTTGTGATGATTCTGTATGTTCATGTTTAATCATTATAAAACCTCCTTCTCTCATTAAATCTTATCAAAGAAAGAGGCAATATATATGTCAGTTATAAAATTTTTCTAATAATTTAATAGATTTGATTCTATTTATATAAAAATGTCTTATTTCTTCTTTTAATTCGCAATAAGCCGCAACTCCCCATTCATTACCCAAAAGTATTAAATCATATGGATGAATTGTTCTGCTTGTAATCTTTTTTTCATTTTTGGAATAATATTCTATTAAACATTTTCTTTTTTCTTTAATTGCTCTATTTATTAAATTATATAAACTTCTATTTTTTATATTTATATCATTTGGTGTTATAAACCTTTTTGGTACAGTTACATTTTGATTTAAAACATAGCCACCATATGGTCCTTTTATGGTATCTATATAAATACCAGCCTTTTCTATTTCATCTTTATATACTCTAATCATTCTAGGAGTAACTTCTAATTTTTCAGATAATTCAGAAATACTATATTTTCTTCCCGTACTTAGGTATTCAATCATAGTAAGTACATTACTAATTTTAGACATTATATCACCACCAATGTATCAAATATTATAACACAAAATTTGAATTTTAATAGGAATACAAAATAAAAGTCAGTAAATTTTACTGACTTATTTTCTTTATTTATAAGGGTTTGCGGGTTTATTTACCACAACATTGTTTATATTTGCTTCCTGAGCCACAAGGTAAGATATTAAAACAACCTTGTAATTTTTTCCTTTTAAATTGGTATTTTTTATTTCAAATTTATAATTTTTTATTGAAATATTGCAAGTTTTTATTCAACAACTTATCTAATAACTTATCTAAAAAAATAGATTTTCTTTGAAATTGTATTATTAAAGCTTTTTATTATTAATTTTAGTGTTATTATACTTAACAAACATTTTTCTTATAGAATCATATTTTAAACACTTTGAAGCACCATCTTCCATGTACTCTATAGACTCAATTGGATTATTTTTGTATGATAAATTTGGTGGTAAAATATCTTCTAAATCATCATAATGAATTCTACTGACTTTTCCGTTCTCATCTACTTCATATTCCACCGTACTTCCATCTATTTTTGTTTCTCTTACAATTGAATTTGAATCAGCAAATATATGTCTACCTGTAGATTCGACAGAAATACAGCCTGGTATAACTCCTTGAATATAAGTTCTTAATACTTCACAGAAATTAAGTAAAAAATCTAAGTCAGCTTTATAATCAGTTAATGCTGCATATCTACTCTCAGGATATGCACCACTATTATCATTTACTCTATTCGTAGCATGTTCTATAATATTTTGTTTCGATTCAATAGCTTTTCTATCTAAATCATCTGTATCTCCGTTTATCCAACTATTTAGTAAATCATTCATATATTTATCCTTTAATTGCTTTAAATTTCTATCACCAACAATACTATTTCCTAACTCAAATAAAATTTTCTTTTTTAAATTTTCATCCAAATCAGTACTTTCTGAAGTTAAAAGTTTGGAAAAATAATGACTATATTTTTTTGCAATCCCTTTATTTGATCTATTGTTAAATATCTTATCTAATTCTTCTTCGCTTTCATTTGCTGTATCATCAAAATGCATATTTGGAATAATCAAAGCTTTTAAGTATAATTCACATATATAAGATAATCTCTCCCCAAAACTATTTATAAAACTTATTTTTTCATCTTCACACATATCTTCATCAAATAGTAAATCTGAGTTAAATCTAATCTCTCCATTTACAAGTTCTGTTGGAATAAACACATTATTATTAAATATCTCTAATCTTCTACAATCAGCTGTATTTATTAAACCTTTAATTTTAATTATTTTATTTTGATTCATATTTTTATCACTTCCTTTTTAATTATACCATATGACTTGATTTTAATGTTGATTTAGGCAAAATAACTTATCTAAAACTTATCTAAGCGCCTTTTTTGATGCAAAATTACCTAAAAATTGTAAGTAGCAAAAAGCTCGCAAGCCCCTTATTTATAAGGATTTGCGAGCTTATTTACCACAACATTGTTTATATTTGCGTCCTGAGCCACAAGGGCATAAAGAATTTCTACCAATCTTTTCAACTTTTTTTGGAGTAGCTTTTTTTGTTTTATTATTGTCATTTACAGCTTGACCTTTTGCGACTTGCTTTCTTTCAATATTTTGTCTAATTTCTGATTTAAGCAAGAACATTGTAATATTTTTATCAATTGTATTTAATAATTCATCATACAATTCAAATCCTTCATTTGTATAAGCTCTTAAAGGATTTTCTTGTGCATAACTTCTAAGGCCAATACCTTCACGTAAATGAGACATTGTATTAATATGATTCATCCAGTGAGTATCAATTACTCTAAGAGATATTGCTTTTTCAAATTCATTTGCTATTTCTTCTGGAATAGATGATAATTTTTCATTGTATTCATCAATTACTTTATTATATAAGAATTCTTTTACTTCATCTGTGCTTTTTCCTTGTAATTCTTCTAATTTCAATGAATTTTTTAACAAGTGTTCATTAGTAAATTCTAAAATTTCACTTAAATCATGTTCTGTTAAATATCCTTCTGGTGCTACATGTTCTTCTACAAAACTATAAATGAAATTTTTCATATTTTCTAGTACTGTTTCATGAATACTTTCACTGTCTAAAATTTGATTTCTAATATCGTAAATATATTCTCTTTGAGTATTTATAACATCATCATATTGTAGTAAATTTTTACGAATATCGAAGTTATTTCCTTCTACTCTTTTTTGGGCAGATTCAATTGATTTTGCTAACATACCATTTCGAATAGAAGCGTCATCAGAGAATCCCACACGTGCTAACATTTCTTTTGCTCTATCTGTACCAAATCGAACCATTAAATCATCTTCAAATGATACACAAAATTGACTATATCCAGGATCTCCTTGACGACCAGAACGTCCTCTTAATTGGTTATCAATACGTCTTGATTCATGACGTTCTGTCCCAATAACACATAATCCACCTAATTCTTTTATTTCATCGGTTAATTTAATATCTGTTCCACGTCCTGCCATATTAGTGGCGATTGTAACAGCACCCTTTTCACCTGCTTTTGCAATAATTTCTGCTTCACGAGCATTATTTTTGGCATTTAAAACTTCATGAGGAATATGTTCTTTCTTCAACATAGAACTAATAAGTTCACTGGTTTCAACAGCGATAGTACCGACAAGTACTGGTTGACCAATTGCATGTTTTTCTTTGATCTCCTCAACAATTGCTTTATATTTTCCAGCTTTTGTAGCAAAAATTAAATCGCCATAATCTTTTCTAATAACTGGTTTATTGGTAGGAATCTCAATAACATACATATTATAAATTTCCCTAAATTCTTCTTCTTCTGTTTTAGCAGTTCCTGTCATACCAGCTAGTTTATTATACATTCTAAATAAATTTTGGAATGTGATAGTTGCTAAAGTTTTTGTTTCTTTTTGTATTTCTACATTTTCTTTTGCTTCTATCGCTTGATGTAAACCTTCTGAGTAACTTCTTCCTGCCATTAAACGACCTGTAAATGGATCTACGATGATAATTTTACCATCTTGTACTACATAATCATAATCTTTTTTCATTGCGTAGTTTGCTTTTAATGCTTGATTAATGTAGTGAACTAAATTTGTGTTGTTTATATCATATAAATTTTCTACTTTAAAGTATTTTTCACCAGCTTTAATACCTTTGTCATCCAATGTTACAGCTTTGCTTTTTTCATCATAAATATATCCGTCATTTTCTCTTAATGTTTTGGCAAAACGATCTGCTTCAATATATAAATTAGCAGATTCCATATAACCGCCAGAAATAATTAATGGTGTTCTTGCTTCATCTATTAATACAGAATCGACTTCATCGATAATAACAAAATTTAATCCTCTTTGAACCCTATCACTTGATTTTACAACCATATTATCTCTTAAATAGTCAAATCCTAATTCATTGTTGGTTGTATACATGATATCACATTCATATGCTGCCTTTTTTTCACTATGTGTGTTCTCTCTATAATTAATTCCTACTGTTAAACCTAAGAAACGATAGATTTCTCCCATCCAACCAGCATCTCTTCCTGCTAGATATTCGTTTACCGTTATAATATGAACTCCCTTACCATCTAGGGCATTTAAGTAAGCAGGCATTGTTGCTGTTAAAGTTTTACCTTCACCTGTTTTCATTTCTGCTATATTTCCGTAATGGATAGCAAGTCCACCTAAGATTTGAACATAATATGGTTTCTCACCAATCACACGATAAGCAGCTTCTCTTGCTACCGCAAATGCTTCTACTTTGATATCTTCTAATGTTTCTCCATTTTTTAATCTATCTTGAAATTCTTTTGTTTTCCCTTTTAATTCTTCATCTGTTAGCTTTTCAATTACAGGTTCTTCTTCCATAATTTGATCTGCTATTTTTTTGAATCTTTCTAATTCTTTATATTCATGATCAAATAATTTTTTTAATAAATTCATGGTATCAATCCTTTCATACACATTATATTTTATCATAAATTTATATCATTATTAAAGTATTATTCATTATTTTGTTAAATTACAATAAAAAAGGAATATATCATTCGTTTATATATTCCTCTATTTCATGAATAAATTCTTGTTTTTTTGATTTGTTCTTCTTGCTCTAAAATAAGCTATACCCTAAACTAATATGTTTTGTTAGCTTCATATCATTCACATTTTGCTTTTATTATAAATCAATGTATTTATTCTTTTTTGGAAGAACTTTTTTAATATATAAAAAAGGAACAAAGTTCCTTTATACTATTTCAATTAATCCATAAGAATTATCTTTTCTCTTATAGATAACACACGCATTATTTGTTTCTGTATTATTAAAGATAAAGAAATCATGGTCCAATAATTCCATTTGAAGAATGGCTTCTTCTTCACTCATTGGTTTATTATCAACTGTTTTTCTTTTTACGATTTTTTGTTCTGGTTCTTCTTCCATTTCAAAATCTAAGAAAACATCCATTGCTTCAACTTTTCTTTTTTTAATTTTTGTTTTATTTTTACGAATAGAACGTTCTAATTTATCTGCCACTTTATCAATTGCTGCATATAAATCTTTATTACTTTCTTCTGCTCTTAAAATAGCTTTTTTAATTGGAATTGTTACCTCGATTATTTGTTCAATTCCTCTAGTTCTTACCACGATGTTTGCTGATAAGTCATCTGGTGCCTCAAAATACTTATCTAGTTTTGCTAATTTTTCCTCAATATAGCTCTTAATAGCATCCGTTACAACTAACTTATCACCACGAATAGTTAATTTCATTACTATCATCCTCCTCGCAATTATATTGTATCACAAAAATAAAACTACTTCAATTTAAATTAAAGTAGTTTCTAGTTCGATTACATTTTTTGCTTGTAATCCTTTATCAGTTTTAACTAAGTCAAATTGAATTTTTTGACCTTCAACTAAAGTTTTGTATCCTTCTGTTCTGATAGATGAATAATGTACAAATATGTCTTCTTTATCATTATATTCAATGAATCCAAACCCTTTTTCGTTGTTAAACCATTTTACCTTACCTATCACGCTAGCACCTCACTTTCTAAATCACAAATCGATATATCATAACTTGCGCACTTTTATACTATCATATTTGTTAACTTAAATTTTTAAAAAGTGATAAACTGTAGGTTTTTGGTTATTTTTGGTATTACATTATTTTTTGATATTCACATAATTTTTCTTTTAATTCTTTTTTCTTATCTCTAGCAATTAAATCTGTTTCTTTGTTTTCAAACTTAATTTTATTATTGGTTATATCATAACTTTTAACATTTAATAAATTAATAATACAACTTCTATGTACTTTCATAAATCTAGGATCTTCCATTAAAAACTTTGTAATATGATTAATACAACCTTTTATTGTAATACTATCTTCTTTTGTTTCTATTGTTACATAGTTTTCATTTACATTTTTTTCAATATACAATATGGAATCATATAGTACTTGAAAAATTTCACCTTTTTGCTTAACGCTTATAGTTTTATATGAGGAAAGAATACTATAAGCTGTCATTAAAGCAGACTTCAAATTACTTTTAATATTTTGATTTTTTGAAATAAAATCTAACATTAACATTTTACCAGTTAAATTATCTGACTTAAGTTCTTGGTAAGATGTAATAATAATCAGTGGACTTGTCCAATCTCCTAATTCTCTTATTTTTCTAGCTAAATCTAATCCCGATTTTCCAGGAACATCAATATCCAATAAGAATACCTTTTTTCCTTCTATTCTCTTAATTTGTTTTAATGTTGTATTTGTGTATCTATCAAATTCTACGATTTTATAATTTTGATCCTTATTACCAAAGAAATTGTGAATTACATCTTTATACATACTCCGGATTTGTTCTGCATCTTCATATAAGATAAAATTTACCACAAAATCACTTGCTTTCTATTTTACTTAAACTTTTGACATTTGCCGCTCTTAAGCCTTTGTCTGTTTGACGTAATTCAAAGGATACTTCTTCATCTTGAACTAAAGTCTTATAATTTGTATCTAAAATACTACTATAGTGAACAAAGACTTCTTTGTTTTCCCATTTTATAAAACCATATCCCTTTTCATTATTAAACCAAATGACTTTTCCTTCAAACATATACTACTACCTCCTTCCGACGAACAAAAATAACATATCATATATAAAACATATATATCTTTCATTTAGCTTGAACAGTCAATTTTTGTACATAAACCGTCATTTAGTTAAGTAATCTTATATGGTAATTTTTATTTAAAATAATTTCAAAAACAGATAAAAGTTAAAATTAATTTTTATTCTTTTTTTGTTGTATTCTTTAATTGTCAAAAGGAGTTTTAATGAAACAGTTATTTTTAAATTATTCTATGGAAAGTATTAAAAAAAATTATCCAAATTATGATGATCAAACACTTGAAGAAATTCGATATGGATTAGAGGGAATTTATCTATCATTAACAAAATTAGTTGTGATTTCTATACTATCCATCATTTTGAATATTTTTTATGAAATGTTAATTATGTTGATATGTTTTAATATATTACGAACTACAGGTTTTGGATTACATGCTAAAAAAAGTATACAATGTTGGATTTCATCCACTATTATGTTTATTTTTTTACCACTTATTTCTAAATACTTTGTTATATCCAAAGTAGTACACATTATATTCAGTATTTTATTATTGTTACTTATTCTTTTATATGCACCAGCTGATACATATAAAAGACCATTAATTAAAAAGAAAAAAAGAGTTATTTATAAAATCATAACTACTATTAATACTTTAATCTTAATTATTATTTCGTTTTATACAAAAAGTACTATTACGAATTTGATATTGTTTGGAATTTTAATGGAAGTAATATTAACAAATCCGATTACTTATAAAATATTCCATTTACCATATCAAAACTATAAAACTTATGGTTTAAACAGGCATGTTTAAATATAATTTAGAAGGAGGTATATGAATATGACTAAATTATTTGCTGCTATTTTAGGATTAATTGGAGGAATTGGAGCTGTTGCTGGTTCTACTGCTTGTATTTCTTTCTTTATAGACGAACCAGAATGTCCAAAAAGTATGATTGAAAAGTAATGATTAACAGCTAAAAATGATATGAGCTTCATATCATTTTCTTTTTGGTTTAATAATCAACTTCTGAACATAATATTGGTCTACAATCACTCTTTCATCTGTTAATTCCTCATGTTTTGATAATAAATCTTTAACCAATGGTAATCCATATCCTCTATTTTTGCCTTTACTACTATACCCTTCATTATCTAGCTTACTTTCTTCGATTTTTCCTTTAAAGGTATTGCCTAGACAAAAAACTATATTTTTATTCTCTAAATAAAATTGAATTTCTATAGTTTTTTCTTCTGATATACTCGCAGCTTCTATCGCATTATCTAAATATACTCCAATAATCCTACTAATATCTTGAGCATCTTCTTCATAAGTTTTCCACAATGATTTTTTCTTCAAATCTTCTGATACTTCTAAATATACATTTAACTTTTTATTCATCATTTCATTTAATTTAAAATAAAGTAATCCTTTTAACCCACCATATGGAATATAAGTTAATTTCGTTAGCCACTTAATATCATTTTTCTTTTCATCACTTTTTAAAATTCTATTAATATACTCTACAGCATTGTCTTCGCCTTCTTCTATCATACTTCGAATCATTATTAATTGATTTTCATATTCATGCTGTCTTTTACTTCTCTTTACTAATTCTTGTTCATATGTTTTGGAATATTCATGTAATTGGTCATATTTGGAAATCAAGCTATCATTATTAGATTTTTCTACAAAAAATCCAATTATAAAAATATATACACCTATAAAAAATAAATTAATTAATATGACATAAGATAGTGGTCCTTCATTATAGCCATTATTATAAGCAATAAAAGTTACAATAGATAAACTTAATATTAAAAAGAAAGATAACAAAATTTTTCTATTTTCATTAATATTTGAAACGATGTTACCAAATATATCCTTGAATTTTTTCAAATTAGATATAAACAAGGCTATTAACATTATTTGAAAATTGCCAATTAATATTCCTATAATACCATTATTAAAAAATTTAATATCAAATCCTCCTACCTGAACAAATAATATTCCAAAAATAACTTCACTGATAGATATCGTAATAAATGCAATAAATAATCCAATTAACGTTTTACCCCAAGACTCTTTATAATAAATTTTAAAAACAATTAAATAAATCAAATGAGATATAAATGGTTTCAATGCTGTAGTATTATAATAAAAATTTATTGATAAAAATATAGCAAAAAATAAGCTTAAAATGATTAATTTTTTTGTTATATAAAAATCTTTTTTTAAAGCTGTTTTACAAAATAAATAACAATTTAACAAAATATAAATAACTCCAACAATATACAAACTAAACATTAACATAATTTTTCAATCCCTTTTTTCTTTCTCTTGCTAGCAAATCAATCTTATAACCATTGTTAAAAATAATAATGCCATTAGACCAATCTACATGTTCAATATAATTAATATTTACAACGCAACTACGATGGGTAAGATAAAAGTTATCATCTAATTTTTCTAAAATATCACTTAAAGTACAATGAATATAATATATTTCATTTTTTGTCACAACCTTACATTTTCTATCCAATGGTTCTTTTACTACATAAATGATGCTAGAAATATCAATACGATAGCTTGTTCCTTTATTGTTATAATAAATGAAGTTTTTATTATTAGATTGATCAATAATCTTTTGAATTAATCCTTCTAATTGTAATTTGTAATTATCAAACTTAGAAATAAAATCTAAAACCATTGCTTGAGCTTTTAAAACTTCATAGCCCATTTCTCCATGAGAAGTGATCATGATGATAAAACTGTTCCAGTCGTGTTCCCTTATTTTTCTTGCAATATCAATACCAGAAATACTATTCTTCATTTCAATATCCAGAATATAGATTTTATTTTCCTGATGATCTTTAATAATTTTATCCAAATCATTATTATAACCAGAAAAAATTGTTGTACTATATTCTAAATTATTATTCATAAAAGTGCTGTCTATAATTTTAACAATTCTTTTTGAAAACATAACTTCATCGTCACAAACTATAAATCTATACATATAATCTCACCCGATACTTTTACAAAAAAAAACAACTACTATAAAATAAATACTAACATAAAAAGCCTTATTTTTCAATATAATTTCCATATTTTGGAAAAATAAAAAGAAAAGATAGTTATATTTTGTAACTATCTATATACTTCATTTTCAATACGATACATAATCATCGGATCTTTAAAAAATTGTACATATCTTCCTATCTTATTTTTATTAAGTAATCTTACTATTTTTTTATATCCAAGAATAATTTTAGAATACAAATTAAAGTCCATATTTTTTTTATTTCTTACTACTTCAATTAACAATCTTTCTAAATCATAAATTTGAATACCAAATCCTAAATATTTTACATGATTCAATCCAATAGGATATAATTCATCCATCATGAAAATTTGTTTTACATTTTCATCTTTTATTTTTCTATCTTTTTGCTTTGTAACGATATAATAAGGTAATCTGTTTTCCTCTATCAAACCATAACAGAAACAAGCTGTTTGAAGAGTAAACACAATATTAGGATGTTTTTTTGATAAATATTCCAAATAATGAAAGGAAGGAGTTGTACTATATACACCTTTTTGAATCATAAATAATTCTTCATTTTGAACCATTTTTTTAATATTAAAATCATTTTTCCCTAATTTCGTTAAATCCTTGTATAAATAGATCATAGTATCACCTAATGATATTATACTATAAAATAACCTCTAACACAATTATATACCGACGTTTAATCTATACTCCGCCAACAATTCCTCTTTTACGTAAAGTATATTTACGCAACCAGTCAACCGGTATAACAGTGGAAGCAATTAAAATCATAATCTCTAATTCCTTTAACGTAAGTCCTGCTGTTCTAAATAACTCTCCACCAAAATAGATTAAAATTAATTGAACAATAGCAATAAAAAAGATAATACTCAAAAATACTTTATTTTTAAATAAATTCGCTAATAAATTAATTCGTACCGTTCTAGCATTAAAAGCATTAAAAATAGAAATAAAAATAAATAAGCCAAAAAAAGCAGTCATAAAGTATTCATCATTTACGCCATCTCTAAAAAAATGATGGATAAAAGGACTTTTCAAGAAAAATACACACATGAAAGAAGAATAAAGACCCGTAAATACAATTTCATGAATCATATACTTATTTAAAATAGATTCCATTTTCTTTTTAGGTTTTTCATTCATATATTCTAAAAGAGGTGGTTCAAAAGAAAAAGCTAAACCAGCTAAAGTATCCATAACCATATTAACCCATAACATTTGAATAACCGTTACAGGAGTATCCACTCCAATAAATGGTCCAATAATAGATAAAGAAACAGCACAAATATTAACAGTTAATTGAAAAATAATAAACTTGCGAATACTTTTAAAAATAGTTCTTCCATATAAAATGGATGCTGCAATTGATTTAATATTATCATCTAGAATAACGATATCACTAGCCTCTTTGGCAACCTCTGTCCCTGAACCCATTGCAAAACCTATGTCTGCTTTTTTAAGTGCTGGTGCATCATTCACCCCATCCCCTGTCATACCAACTACCAATCCCATAGAAGAAGCTATTTTTACTAATCTGCTTTTATCTTGTGGAAGAGCTCTTGCTACCACTTTTAACTTGGGCATCTTATTTTTAATTTCAATATCAGATAAATTTTCTAACTCATTATGAGTTAAAATAATATCTCCTTCTTTATATAATCCCACTTCACTAGCAATAGAAAGTGCTGTTTCCCTATTATCTCCTGTAATCATAACGGTTTGAATATGTGCTTTTTCAATCAACTCAAGTGTATTCTTTGCTTCTTCTCTCACCTCATCTTTGATTAATAAAATACCAATTAAATTTAAATTTTCGTAACTTGGTGTAAGGGAATTAGCTAATAATATAACACGAATCCCTCTTTTGGTTATTTTTTCTAAATAATCTTTTATCTTATTTTTATTTAAGGTAAATAAACTACCATTGGAATGATAATATTTATTACATTTTGGAAGCAATATTTCAAAAGCTCCTTTAATATAATATTCTCTTTTTCCATCTTTCTCAATTGTTACTTTAGAATACTTTTTTTTACTATCAAATGGTTCCGATGATACCGTTTGATAATTTAAATTAGGGTCTTGTCTAATAAATTTTAAAATAGATTTATCTGTACTATTTCCTCCAATAATGTACCCTTCTGAAAAATGGCTAGAATTGTTATAATAAATGGATTTTAAAACAACATCTTTGAACCTTGGAAAAGCATTTAATTCTGTAATATGGTTTCTTTCCTTTAATTCACCATCTACAAAACCAGTAACTTCTAGTTTTCCTTTTGTTAAAGTTCCTGTTTTATCTGTAAACAAAATATTTAAACTTCCTGCTGTTTCTATTCCAACCAATTTTCTCACTAATACATTGTTTTTTAACATTCTTTTCATATTAGATGATAAAACTAATGTTATCATCATTGGCAAACCCTCTGGAACAGCTACTACAATAATCGTAACTGATAAAGTTAACGCATGCAAAATATATCCAAATAGTAGAGGAAAATTAGTCATTGTTTCTTTAATCAAAGCACTATCAAAATTATTTTTTAATACAATCATAGAAAAAAGATAAGAAACAGATACTAGAAAAGCTCCTACATATCCAATATAACTAATAATTTTCGCTAAATGTCTTAAACGTAATTTTAATGGACTATCCGGTGATTTTTCGGAAACTTCTTTAGCCAATTTTCCATAAATAGTATTAGAACCTACCTCTGTGACAATCATAATACCTACTTTTGAATAAACCACGCTTCCTCTTAAAAGTTTATTTCTTTCTGACTGGTTTTTAGCTGATGTTTTTTTTACTTCTTTTGTTTCTCCTGTTAAAGAAGATTCATCTACTGTAATTTCCCCTTCCATTAAATAACCATCGGCAGGAATTTTATCACCTGTTTCTAGTAATACAAGGTCATTTACTACTACATCTTTAATAGGTATCTCTTTTATTTCATTATTTCTTTTTACTCGGCATTTGATTTTAGAGGCTTCCATTTGTAATTTTTTAAAAGCTTGCTCACTTCCATATTCTGATATTGTAGATATAAAAGAGGCAATGAATATTGCTATTACAATACCTACTGTTTCATACCAATCAAAATCTTTGATTAAAAAAACAGTTTTAATTCCCAGTGCAATAATTAGAATACGAATAATAGGATCTCCTAATGACTCTAATAATTTTTTTAAGAAACTAACCTTATCTACATTTTCTAAAGCATTACTTCCATATTTTTGTCTATTTTTTATTACTTCTTCTTCTGTTAATCCTGATTTCATATCATCACCTATACTTAACTATATGTACAAGTTCTTTTTTTAGAAATGATTGACAAAATTAGAATGATATTTCTTCCAAAATACTATTTATTTTTTTGTAATCTTCTGTTTCTATTTTGTTGTTTACAATATGACTGACATCTAATACATCAATTTCATATTCAATTGCTATGGCATTCATTTTTGAATTTAAATAAGAAATTACTTCATCATACTTACTATTACCAGGATTGTAAAAATTCATGAAAATTATTTTTTCTTTTGAAAATTTTCTTAGTAGTAGAAATAATTCTTCTAAATCCATTAGGATGGTATCACTATAACGATATAATTCCTGTATATCTTCCGTATTTATTTTATAAGATAATTCATTCATTCCTACCCATACTGTGATAATATCTGCTTTAATTAAAGCATGATTAATGGTTTGTTTTTTACCATTCACTACAATTTCTGTATTCTCATTAATGAATCGAATTAAGTCTGTAATACGGTAATCTTCTACATTATAATCATTATTATAATATTCTAATTTATCATTTTGTTCTAATGTTTCTTTGTAATATTTACTATAATCATCATTCGATATTGTATTTAAATTTAAATAGTAAATTTGATTATCTAAAAATACTTTATATACTAAAAATACAAGCAAAACAATAACGACAACAAACAAAATTTTTTTTATTTTCATATTTCACCTCAAAAAAAGTAGATTTCTCTACTTCATTATATTTCATTATAATCTATTAATTCTATCTTAGCGCCAACATTTTGTAATTTTTCAATAATATTTTCATATCCCCTTAAAACATGTCCAATAGATGAAACCGTTGTTGTACCAGTTGCTACTAAAGCAGCTAATACCATACAGGCTCCAGCTCTTAAATCGGTTGCTTCTACTTCGGCTCCATGTAATTCTCTTTTTCCATGAATTTCAATTTTCTGACCATTTATTTTAATATCGGCACCCATTTGATTTAAATAAGGGACATTCTTAAAACGATTTTCGTAGATTGTTTCCTCTAAAATAGAAACTCCACATGCTTGTGTAAGAAGAGTAGTCATTGGTTGTTGCAAATCGGTTGGAAATCCAGGATAACCTAGTGTTTTAATATTAACACTTTTAGGGTTTGAACAAGAAGACACCAACACATAATCATTTCCTACTTCTAAAGGAATATTCATCTCTTTTAATTTTTCAATTAGAGATTCAACATGATTTGGAATCATATTAGAAATTTTTAAATTTTTTCCAATTAAAGCACCGGCTATGATATAAGTACCGGCCTCAATACGATCAGGGATTACTTCTGTAAATCCCCCTGTTAATTTTTCTACTCCCTCTACTGTTATAACACTGGTTCCTGCTCCTCTTATCTTCGCACCTAAATTATTTAAAAATGTTGCTACACTAACAATTTCTGGTTCCTTTGCAGCATTGTATATTTTTGTTTTTCCACTCGCTTTAGTAGCTACTAACATGGTATTAATTGTCGCTCCTACACTTGGCATATCAAGTGCAATATCTGTGCCAGTTAATTTTTCAGCTGTAATAGTATATTTGTTGTCTTTTTCTATAATAGTTGCTCCTAAAGAATGAAATGCTTTTAAAGTTTGATCAATTGGACGTGCTCCAATAGAACATCCACCTGGAAAATACATTTCTACCTTTTTGTATTTTCCAAGTAAAGCGGCCATAAAATAATAAGAAGCTCTTAATTTTTTTGATATATTTTCTGGTATTTCTCTATTTTGAATGGAAGAAGAGTCTATTTTTATTTGACTATCTTTCCAGTCTACTTTTGCCCCTAAATACTCTAATATTTCATTTAAAGCATCTATATCTGAAATATTTGGAATATTATCAATTGTAACAATTCCATCCGATAAAATAGAAGCAGGAATTAATGCCACAGCACTATTTTTTGCTCCACTTATTTTTATTTCACCTTGTAGTAAATGTTTTCCTTCAATTCTTAGTTGTTTCATAAATACTCCTTTCATGACAGTATTTGTAGTTTATGGCGAACTGCTTCTTTGATTGCTTTTTCACCGCTTTTGATTATTTTTCTCGGATCATAAATATCTGGATTTTGATTTAAGTACTCTTTTATAGCTTTTGTCCAAGCAATTTGTAATTCTGTATTAATATTTACTTTTGTTATTCCAGATTCAATAATTTATTTTAATTCTTCGTCGCCAATTCCTGTTCCTCCGTGTAAAACAAGAGGAATATTTAAAATGTTTTGCAATTTTTTTATTTTTTCTACATCAATTTTAGGTTTACCAGTATATAGCCCGTGAACATTTCCAACAGCAGGCGCTAAAGAATCTATTTTTGTTTCATTTACAAACTCACATGCATCTTCTATATCAACGTACACTGGTTCTTTTGATTTTCCTATATAACCAATTTCTGCTTCTACTGTTACATTATTTTCATGAGCTATCAAAACGATTTGTTTTGTTAATTCTATATTTGTTTTTAAATCATACTTAGATGCATCAATCATTACCGATGTAAATCCTGCTTCAATAGCTCTTTTACAAGCATCTACACTACCATGATCTAAATGAATTGCTACTGCCGTTTTGATATTTAAATCTGTAATTAAACTTTTAATTAGTGAAACTACTACATGATAACCACCCATATATTCTATAGCACTTTCACTAACGCCTAAAATAACTGGTTTGTTTAAAAAAGCACACTCTTCTAAAATAAATCTTGCCCATTCAAGATTATTGATATTAAAATGAGCTACAGCATAATGATTTGTTAAGGCTTTTTGTAACATTTCTTTTGTGTTTGTTATCATGTTATCACCAGTATTATTATATTATTTTTTCCTTAAAAAGGCAATAAATCTATTTTATTATGCAACAGATACCAATAATAATTAAAACAAGACCTCCTATGAATGTCGATGTTTTTCCAATCCAATTATTAATTTTTGTGCCTAAATATAGTCCTAAATAAGTAAATAAAAAACTAAATATTGAAAATAAAAAAGCTGCCAATATTGGTTTATTATAGATTGTATTTAACCCGATACCAACCGAAAAACTATCAATAGATACAGCAAAACCAAATATAAAAAATTCACTGATTTTTAAAAGTGTAATTTGTCTATCTTCTTTAAAGCTTTCTATTATCATTTGAATACCAATTATTAATAGCACAAGGAAAACAACAATAGATGGTTTTACTGGTAATAAATATAATACCGTCTTACCTACATTCATTCCTAAAATTGGCATAAAAAAATGATAGACACCAACAATAATAGACAAAAGAATTCTACGACTCTTTTCTATGTTTAGGGTCCCGTAGGCAAGGGATAAAGAGAAGGCATCCATACTAAGACTAACTGCTATTAATAAAACAAATAAGAATGACATATAAAAACCTCCTAGCAAATTATATGCAAGAAGGTTGTACTTATATTATTTTTTCAATCAATTCTTGTAAAAAGAATTTGTATTCTACTTTTTCACTTTCTTCAGCTTCTACTAGACAAAATGGTGGAAATAAAACACACCACCAATTTTCTCCTTCACCACTTCCTAATGTTACTAACACCGATTTATAATAACCAGCATCATATGTAATCCCCTTGTAGTTTTTTTCTGGAAAATAATTTTGTCCATAATGAATAGTATAACCTAGATTGTAATTTTCTTTTTTTAATAAACTATATATATTGTTATCAATGGAATTTAAATTTTTTTGAATGATTTGTTCTGCTTCTTCACTGTTTTTTGCGTTTTTAAGTAAGTAGTACATATCTTTTTTTAATAAGTTGCTTACTTTTTGCTTTATCTCTTGATCATAATTGGTATTCGAATTTGCTACTACTCTAATTCGAATAGCGTCTTCTGGAATCTTATTTGCAATGACTTTTACTGTGGAAAAAATGACTAAAATAACAATAATAGCACTTATGATTTTTTTCATTTGAATCATCTCCTATTTTATATTGATGATTCAAAATTATTTTATTCAATTTAACCTACAACTTCTAAAAGAATTCTTGTATATATGGATGTTGTCAATTTCATTGAATTATATAAATAATAGTTTAATTGATACTCCGTATCTGGTTTTACTTCAAATATATCTACAATACTAGACTGTGTCCAAGTAGTTGCTGCAGGAGCATATACAATTGACGCCTCTGAAGGGCCAAATTTATAATTATATTGTCCTGGTGATGATGGATAACTTTGATAGGTTGCTGTTATTTTAACATATGAAACAGATGGATCAAAACTAACTGTACCATTGCTATTATATATTATTTTATTTCCCTTTTTATAAAGTAAAACAAGAGGAATTTTTTGATAAGAATTTACCACTGAATATTCTTTTCCATCTATTCTTAATAGCATATAATTTTCTTTTAGAGACACCAAACTAGATAAATTTTCTATGTTTGTATTTGTTTTATCTAATTCGCTTTGTAAAGCATAGTTATTTAAATTACTTTGTAATTCTTCGATATTACTTTTGATACTTGTTATTTCATTTGTATTATTTGTTATTTTTGTATCTAATTCTGTAGCCTTTGCATCTACTAGATTATTTACTTCATCTTTTGAATATACATTACTAACGTTTCCTTTGCTTTCTAAGAAGGCAACATATTTATTCGTTAAAGCATCATATTCAATATTACAATTATCTTTACTTCTATTTCCTACGATAATTCCACTATTATAGTTTTTATATACATAATATTTATCATTTGAAATACATATGCTGACATTTCCTTCTTTATCTAAATAGAGTTTTCCTTCTCCATCTATGGTTCCTCTATAATCTAGACTTTCTCCTTTTATGGTACTTCCTTTGTGTTCCTTATCAAATAAAAATTCATAGACTCCATCATTTTCTATCGCATACAAATTTGCGGATTCTACTAGTCCCTCTACACTAGACGCAAGTGCTTTCTTTTTACTTTCTTCTATTACATTTGTTATCATTGGTATTGTGATTAAGGTAATTACTGATAATATAACAATTACAGCTAATAATTCTATTAATGTAAATCCTTTTTTCTTCATAAAGCCTCCTGTTTGTAACTGTATGGTTACTTTATACAATAATATTATAACTAAATGGTTACAATGTCAATAGGTGATTTTATGTTTGAAAGAATTAAAAATCTTCGTGAAGATCATGATTTAACTCAAGAGTACATAGCTAAATATTTAAAAATCAATCGAGTTGTATATAATCGTTATGAAAACGGATTAAGAGAAATACCTATTAGCTTATTAATAGAACTTGCTGATTTTTACAATGTAAGTATCGATTATATAACTAATAGAACTAGTATAAAAGAAATCAATAGAAAATAAAAATGCACAATATTTCTAATATTTTGTGCATTTTTATATTTTTTGGATCTTTTTTGCACAATTATTGTGCATTATTTGTGATATGTTTCATGATGCATAATTTTAAAAGAACGATAGATTTGCTCTAGTAACATAACCCTAAATAATTGATGTGGAAATGTTAATTTTGAAAATGATAAAGCATAATTACTTCTTTTTTTTATATCATCATGTAAACCATAAGATCCGCCTATGATAAAAGTTATGTTAGAATAATTTAAATAAATAGACTCTATTTTTTTAGATAATTCCATAGAATCTATACTAGAACCATCTATTTCTAATGTTATAACATAATCTTTTTCATTGATATATTTTAAAATTTTTGTTTTTTCTTTTTCTAAAATATTACCATTTGATTCATCTTCTAATTCTATCATCTCTATTTTAGAATATTTTGTAATTCTTTTTTTATATTCTTCCATTGCTTTTTTTAAATAGTCTTCTTTTAATTTTCCAATACAAATAATCTTAATCATACTTCTATTACATCCGTTCTTTCCGTTTGACTAGAAATTAATATATTATTAAAAGAAACATTTTTATTATGTAATTCATCTTTTAAAGTCTTTAAAGCTAAAGAAGGATCATTATTATCATGACTTAAATGAATTAAAACAACTGTTTTTGTATCATTTCCTATAAACTTAGACAAATAAAAAGATGAGTCTACATTAGATAAATGACCCTTATCTCCCAAAATTCTCTGTTTAATTTGATATGGATAGTGTCCATTCATTAACATTTTTACATCATGATTACTTTCCATAATATATAAATTTTTATTTTGAAGTAGAGAATGATTCTTTTGGTTAATATATCCTGTATCAGTAATATAAACAATACTTCTATGATTACTTTCAATAATATATCCATTAGAGTCGCTAGCATCGTGAGAAGTTTTAAAAACAGTCAAATGAATATCTTTAATATCAAATTCATTTTCAATAATTTGATACTTAAAATCAGGAATAATGGGTATTAAATCATGTAACATTTTTTGAGTTAAATAAATAGTAGGATGATACTTTTTTATAAATACTCTAAGTCCATTTATGTGGTCTATATGGGTATGTGTCAAAATGATACCCTCTATTAATTTTGGATCTACATTCATACTTTTTAATTGTTTTTCCACATATAAACTAGTTGTACCTAAATCTACTAAAATATTGGCATTAGCAGAGGCAATATAGGTACTATTGCCTTTACTTCCCGTCGCTAATACACAAGCTATCATGAATACATTCTCCAAGGATTGATACGGGTACCACCCATCCATGGTTTTCCATTTATCCATACCTCAAAATGAACATGTGTACCAGTTGCCCATCCGGAATGTCCCATAAATCCTATAACATCACCACGTTCTACTACTTGACCTACTTTTACATTTTGTTTTGACATATGAGCATAACAAGTATAATAACCATTGTTGTGGTTTATGCAAACATAATTACCATCTTGTGTTCTAGAAGAAACTTCTGAAACTACACCATTTGTTACGGCATAAATATTAGAGCCATATCCGGTTCCCGCAATATCCAAAGCTTGGTGAATTTCACGATAACCAGATACTGGATTAATACGATAAGTCCAACCTGATGTGATAGTCCATCCACTGTTGGTTGGCCATAACCAGTTTTTTGTATCTCCTACACCACTTACTTCTTTTTCACCTTTTAATATGATTTCATCGATTGCTGGTTGTAATTCTTCTTTTGAAATAGCTTCAATAGCTTCTGTTACACCATTTACCACTTTTACTCTCTGACTAACCCTCTCTAATCCATTTGTACCAGATTGTAGTTTTTGTTCATAATATTGATTCTTTGTAGAATCATATTGATATTCTGTTTGATATTTAATTTCCTTATCTTCTACAACATACTCTTCTACTGCAACTGATATTTGTGGATTCATAATTCCAATTGTTACTATTTGACCTGGAAATAATAAGTTCTTACTATTTGTAAAATTGGGATTGGATATTAAAAATTCTTCTACACTGATTTCATTATTAAATGCTACCTCTTCAATCGTATCTCCTATTTTTACTTTATATGTTTTTTGGGCTTCTGTTGTACCAAACAATAAATATTTAGACAATTCTGCTTCTGACAAATAAATATCTTCATCTACTGCTATATTTGTTTTTTTAACAGTAATATTTTCTTCTACATAAATATCTTCAATAATACTTCCTGTTGTTGTAATAGCTTGTTGAGTCTTTTCTTGATAAGCCTCATAATTCTCTTGTCCAACTAATGTTTCAATAATGTTGTTAATTGCATTTTTAAATGTTTCTTCTTTTAAAGTATAAATAGTAATTGTTTTATCATCTGATTTAATATTAAATTCATATCCACTAATAGTAAATGGTTCTCTTTCTAATATTTTTTGATATACTTCTTCAATAGAATCAATATCTTTTGAATAAGTAGATACTTTTTTTACTTCCAAACCATTTGGAGAATATACTTTATCTACTCCATATTCTTCTTTGTATTTTGTATTTTGAGTATCTATATAGTTTTCTAGTTTTTCTTTTGATTCGATGGTACCAATTACTTCATCATTTAAATATACTTTATAAAGAATAATAGCCTTTATTCCACTGGTATAATGAAAACCAAATAAACCAATTATAATAACACTAAAAATTAGTATTACAATAGATTTCCAATTTTTCAAATTAATCACCTACATTTTCTTCATTTTGATAATCTAAGAAAGTACTTGTATTTAATTTAAATATTAAGTTAATATCTTTTGTAATACCATTACGATGTTTTGCTATTATAAAAGTACTCTTACTTGTTTGTTCATCAATTGACATTTGTTTTGTATAATAATCTTCTCTATATAGGAATCCAACAATATCAGCATCTTGTTCTATTGAACCCGATTCCCTTAAATCACTTAAAATCGGACGTTTATCATCTCTTTGCTCTACACTACGTGAAAGTTGCGCTAGAGCAATAACAGGCACATTTAATTCCATGGCCATTGTTTTTAAGGAACGAGAAATTTCTGCTATTTCTTGTTGTCTATTGGTTCCTTTTGTAGAACCTGTAATTAACTGTAAGTAATCGATAATGATAATTCCTAATCCCTTTTCACTGCTTGCTAATCTTCTACATTTCGCTCTAATTTCTCCAATTGTCATTCCAGGAGTATCATCCATAAAAATATTTGTGTCTGCTAAACGACTGATTGCTTCATTTACTCGTTTCCAATCTTGATGTTCTAAGTTACCACTTCTTAATCTATTATTGTCGATTTGACCTACGCTAGATAACATACGGGTAGCTAGTTGTTCTGCACCCATTTCCATGTTAAATAATGCTACCGTTGCACCATTTAAAGTAGCTGCATTCACTGCTAAGTTTAAAGCAAAAGCTGTTTTTCCCATACCAGGACGGGCTGCTATAATAATTAGTTCATTGGCATGTAATCCTGATGTAATTCGATCTAATTCATTAAAACCTGTTCTTAATCCAGTAATTTCTCCTCTATTTTTAGAGAGTTCTTCTAAGTTTGCTTGTGTTTTAAATAATACATCTTGGATTGTTCTAAATTCTGAACCTTTTCTTGTTTTAACAACATTTAAAATCGTACTTTCTGCTTTATCTAAAATATCGCTAACAGAATCAGTAGATTCATAACAAGAAGTTTCTATTTTTATATTAGCGTCAATTAATCTCCTTAAAATAGCTTTTTCTTCCACAATTTTAATATATTCATCTATATTGGTTGCTAGGGGAACGATATCTGCTATTTTTAACAAATAATCCATTCCACCTATTTGTTTTAATTCTTTTCTAGTTTCTAGTTCATTTGCTATTGTTGTAATATCTATTGGTGTTCCCTTTTCTGATAAACTTTTGATGGCATTAAAAATTTTACCATGGGCATCTAAATAAAATTGATCTCCTGTTAAAGTTTCAATAGCTCTTTCTTGTGCATACTTTGTTAGAAACATAGCACCTATTACGGATTGTTCTGCTTCGATATTATGTGGTATGATTTTTTCTGCCATTTTTTCACCTACTTTGTTACTTTAATTTTAATTGTTGCTATTACATTTTTATGTAATTCTATATTAACATTGTGGACACCCAAACTGGTAATTTGGTGGTCAACACTTATTTTTGTTTTATCTATTTTATATCCTTTTTCATTTAATAATTCTTTGATTTGTTTAACAGAAACTGTACCAAACATCATGTCTTGTTTTCCTGTTTTTACTTTTATTTCAAAGTTTTCTTTTTCTAATTTTTTCTTTACATCTTCCATTTCTCTGACTAGTAAATTTTCCTCTAGTTGTTCTATATTTTTTTGATTATTGAATTTTACCATATTACTGTCAGATGCTTTAATAGCATAACCATTTTTTATTAGAAAATTTTGGGCATAACCATCTTTTACTTCCTTGATTTCATCTTTTTTTCCTTGACCTTTTACATCTTTTATAAATATTACTTTCATGTTTATCACCTGTATTTATTATTATACTATATTTTTTTTATCTTGTCTTTTGATTTGAAGTATTTTATTAACCATTTATTTTATCGGCTAAATCACTTATTTTTTTAAATCTATGATGTAACCCAGATTTTGTTATTTTGTTTCCTGTCTCAATACTGATAATTTCACTTAATTCTAATAAGGAAGATTCTTTGTATTTTAATCGATATGTAGCCGCAACTTTTGTTTTTTCGTCTAATAAATCTAATCCTCCCATTTGCATAATCTTTTCTATATCTTTTATTTGTTTATTGGCAGTACTAATAGATTTGTCTACATTAGCTTGTTCACAATTATTAAGTCTGTTTGTCATGTTTTTGTGATCTCTATAAATTCTAATATCTTCATAGTAAAATAGGGCTTGTTTTGCGTGAATTAGTTTTAAGAAATCGCCTATTTTATCAGCTTCTTTTATATATATCATATATTTGTTTTCTCTTTTAATAACTTTACTATTGAGTTCAAATTGATTTAATAATTTTGAAACAAATTCTGCATACTCAAAATCATTAACTAAAAATTCTAAATGATACCTAGATTTTTTAGGGTCATTAATAGATCCTACTGCTAGAAATAATCCTCTTAAATATGCTTTTGTTAATTCTTGATCATCTAAAATATAATTTTTAGGAATATTTGTAGTTAAAGATAGATCATTCAAAATGATATCCATTTTATTACTAATTTCTAGAATATAAATATAGTTTTTATTAAAATTAAAGCCACGTCTAACAGTGATACCTGGTGTAACATGATACAAATTCTGAATTAAATTATAAATTCTTCTTGTTACACTTACATTTTCACTTGTTATTTTAATAGTATGATCGATGATTCCAATATTTCTAATGATTGCAGATAGCTCTGAAATTCTTTCTGTTTCTATTGTATCTAATTTACTTACTTCATTTTTTACAGTACTTGTAAATGACATATTTCCTCCTACTTAATTAGATATCCATAAATATCAAGGGATAATTGATCCACTTTATGTCTAATTACATTGTCTTCTATTGTAACATAATTTCCTGTTATTAGTTTCACATTTTTAATATTTTTTCGATCTAGAATTACTTGTTCTTTTTGCTCTAACGTTTCATATTTTTTTAGGATATTTTTTGATATAATTCCTTTATTGGCTACTACAACACCAATTTTTTTATTTCCTAAATATTCATTAATAATCTGAATATGATCTGTAACCTTAAAGTGGTCTGTTTCACCAGGTTGTGTCATCATATTACAAATATACATAATTTTTGCTTTACTTTCATCTATAGCTGACACTACCTCTGGTATTAATAAATTTGGGATAATGCTGGTATATAAGCTACCCATACTTAAAATTATTAAATCTGCTTTTTTGATTTCTTTTATTACTTCTGGATTTACAGAAGGCTTTTTTTCATAATAAACTTTTTGAATTTCTTTCATTGATTCTGTAATGTGATGTTCTCCTTTAATAAAACTGCCATCCTTCATATCCGCTATTAAAGTTGGTGAATCCTCTGTAAGTGGTAGAACTTTTCCTTTTAATTTTAATACCTTTTCAATTGTTTTAATACCATCACTCATATTGCCACTGATATTAATCAGCGCTGTTAAAAGTAAATTTCCAATCGTATGACCATCTAAATCGCTTGTAGTTTGAAAACGATAGTTCAATAGTTTTTCAAATAATGGTTCTGTCTCTGATAAAGATACAATTACTTTCCTAATATCACCAACTGCTGGAATATTAAATTCTTCGCGTAATCTTCCTGTACTATTGCCATCATCGCATACAGAAACTACAGCAGTAATATCTAAAGGAAATAATTTTAACCCTTTTAATAAGGTCGACATTCCTGTGCCACCACCTAAAACTACTACTTTTTTCATATCATCACCTACTACATTATACTATATTTTTTTTAAAATAACATCTATTAATTAGCCCATACCATTTATAAGATTTTCCATAAAATAGTAGTGTTAGGAGGTATTGGATGGAATTTTTAAATTCTCTTAATCCTGTGATTCAGGCGTTTATTGCTACTTTGTTTACTTGGGGTATTACAGCACTGGGTGCTACTGTTGTATTTGCATTTAAAAAGGTAAATAAAACAGTCATGGATTCTATGCTAGGGTTTGCTGCTGGGGTAATGATTGCTTCTTCTTTTTGGTCAATGCTTTCACCTAGTATTGAAATGGCTGGAAAATTAAATATGTGTAGCTGGTTTATCGCTTTTATCGGTTTTTTTAGTGGAGGATTACTACTTTTTATTGGTGATAAATTATTTACTCATTTTGATAATCATTTAAAAAAAGAAAATACTGATCGAAAAAAAAGATGTTGGATGTTAATTTTTTCTATTACATTACATAATATTCCGGAGGGATTAGCTGTTGGAGTTTCTTTTGGATCTCTTGCTTATGGTTTAGAAGGGGCTACACTTGCTAGTGCATGTATTTTAGCTCTTGGAATTGGATTACAAAATTTTCCAGAAGGAACAGCTGTCAGTGTTCCACTTCGAAGAGAAGGAATGAGTCGTAAAAAAGCATTCTTTTATGGACAATTAAGTGGAATTGTAGAACCTATTGCTGGAGTAATTGGCGCTATTTTAGCTATTAAAATAAGATTTTTATTACCATTTTTACTTGCTTTCGCAGCTGGTGCTATGATATATGTTGTTGTCCAAGAATTGATTCCAGAAAGTCAAACTAACAAGAAAAAAGAAGTGATGGCTTTATTCACTTTAATTGGTTTTTCAGTTATGATGATTTTAGATGTTGCTTTAGGATAAAAAAAGCTAGTGCTTAATTTATGGTTACAGTATAGCTATAATTTCCATTACTGTAATTGATTATAACACTAGCATTATTAATTAATGTACCATCCTCTATATTTTTTAAATTATTACCGGCCTTTAGATTCGTGTGTGCCAAAGGTAATAAATCAGATAATGTTACAATTGTTTTAGAAGTAACATTATTTTTTTGCGCATATAATGAAGCTAAATATTCTAAATGTTTTTCATTTGTCTCATACAAAGTATAGGTATATTTATAATTTTCATTATTATTTTCATCTGCCTCTATTACATCGCAGTGAATTAAAACAAATAAATTACTATTATAAGTATGGCCTTCTGTATCTTGATAAAGTGGTTCATCTATGTAACCATTACTTTGCAAGTCTTTTAAAAATACATAAGAATCATTATTACAAGATAATTCTCTAATATGATCTGCTGACCATTCTTTAGCACTATCAATGATACTTGTTGTTTGTGTTATTTTGATTTTACTTTTGGAATCATCCATATTTTCATATACGTTTGGAACTACTATAATTGCTACAACCGACAAAATAATTAGAGTTGCAATTAATTCTACTAATGTAAAACCCTTTTTCATATTCCACATCCCATTCTTTTATTATTATATAATAAAAATTTTTTGAAAGCAAATAAAAAGAAGCGATTTATTTTAACACTTCATTTGGATTAATACAAAATAATAATTCTGAATATTCTTTTCCATATTTTTTGTTAATAATTTGATATGCTTCTTTTAATACAGTGTAATTTCTTTTTTCATTAGAATGATTGTCACTAGCAACAATATCTATTAGTTTGTTTTTTAACAGTTTTTTACTGAATTTATATATTTTATAAGGTGTTTTTTTTCTTACCATGCTACTAGCATCTAACTGTAACAAAACACCTATTTCTTTTAATTTACTGAAAAAATAAATGTCTTGATAATGAACATATAATTCAGGATGCGCTAGAATTGGTTTATAACCAATATCTATAATGTCTTCTAGTAAAGAAATGGCTTTTTCTTGTTCCATGTTTTCACTACGTTTAAATTCAACTAATACATATTTTTTACCATCTAAAGGGCGTAGTCTTCTTTTGGATAATAAATTGGCCGTTTCAGATGTCATTAATATTTCAGTTCCTAAAAAAAGTTCAATATTTTTTTCTTTGGCTATTTGTCTTACTTTCAAAAAATTTTCTTTTATTTTATAGATATGTTCTATATTTCCATGGCAAATATGTGGTGTGCATATCACTTTTTTTATTCCTAGTTTTTCTAGTTGCTCTAGTGTTTGAATGCTGTCTTCGAGTGTTTTTGCGCCATCATCTACACCAAATATTAAGTGGGAATGAATATCTACTACATTATTTATCATAGCTTGCATAATAGTAATCATATTTATAGCCATATAACTTCTTTTGACTCTTAATATTTACTTTTGTTAGTACTGCTCCTAAGATAAAGGCTTTATTTGATTTTAATTCTTCTAGACATCCTCTAATAACTTGATAATCCGTTCTTTCTGATTCAATCACATAAATAGTTCCGTCACTTAAATAAGAGACTAACATACCATCTGTCATAGAGGATATAGGAGGACAATCAATTAATACTAAGTCATAATCTTGTTTTAATTTTTCTATTAATTTAGCAAAACTTTTAGAGTTAATTAACTCAGAAGGATTGGAAACTTTAGAACCAGCCGCTAATACATCTACTGATATATGATTTTTTTGATCTTCATATTTTTGAACTGCTTCTTTGTAATCTATTTCATTTTTAGATAACACAATATCGCTAACACCAATTCCTCTACATAAACCAAAGTTTTTATGTACTTTTGGTTTTCTTAAATCACAATCAACTAGAATTACTTTTTTTTCTAACATTGTGAAAGATACAGCTAAATTTGTTAATACCTCTGTTTTCCCTTCACTAGGTACAGTAGATACCGCATTTATTACTTTTAAATCCATAAAATTTAAATTTGTTCGAAGCATTCTGATAGATTCAGAAGCTACATTATTTGGTTCATCTACTATTTTGATATTGGTAGTTCTACTTAAATTATTTGGTTTTTTCTTATTTTCACTAATTACATTATAATTTGGTATCATTCCAATTGTTTTAATTTTTAAGTATTTTTTAACATCATCATGATTCTTAATTTTATTATCCATGGAATCCAATAAGAACGCTAGTGCACAACCTACTACTGAGCCAATAATAAAACCATATATGGTTAGTTTCACCATATTTGGTTCTACTGGTGTTAAGTTTTCCACAGCAGAGTCTATTACAACTATATTTTCAATCCCCATGTCTTCTTTCATTTGTTCAATGAAAACACTGGCAATTTCATTTGCTATAATTGGTGCACTTTGATAATATTCGCTTCTTACAGAAATAGATAACATTTCTGTATCTGAAACAGTTGATATCTCAATTTTTTGCAATAATTGTTCATATGTTAAATTAGAATTTAAATTGTGAATTACTTTTTCAATAATTTTTCTACTTTGAAGAATTTGCTTATAAGTTTTTATCATCTTACTGTTGGTCAAAATACCTTCATAATCCACAATACTAGAATTTACTTGTGGTTCTACATATAGAGTAGTTTTGCTTTCATAAATAATTGGTGATGTATATCCATAGAATATAGCACCACTAACCCCTACTAAAATAAAGAATAAGATTACTAAAAACCATTTTTTTATAACATCAAATAAATAAGATACATTTAACTCTTCTTCCATAAAAAAAGCCCCCTTTTTCCTTATGTGGGGCTTATTCTAGCACATGTCACTTTTTTTGTCAAATTATTTTAATCAATTATTTTAATCAATGTGTTCTTTTATTGTTTCAAGAAGATTATTTTTATTGACTGGCATGAATATTACATCTTTATAACCTTTTTCTTGATATCTTTCTTTCATACCAAATCCTTTATTATTGGATATTAATATTACTGGTATTTTATAGCCAGGGGTATCCTTTATTTTTAGCATTGTATCTTCGCTACTTAATCTTTCTAAATTTTCTTCCATTAATATAATATTATATTTTTCTTTGTTTCTTAATCTTTCTAAGCAAGGTTGTCCACCATTTACTTCTACAATATCATAAGGTGATTTTTTTAAAAAATAATTAATTTTTTTACTTAATTCAGCAGAATTTATAACCAATAAGATTTTTTTATTTTGCTTTAACATTTTTTCATATTGATCTACTTTTTCTTCTATTTCTGTTTTATTTTCTGTTTTAATAATTTGATCTACTGCTATAGTGAATTTTGTTCCTACACCCAATTCACTTTTAACTGTTATACTTCCATTCATCAAATCTATTAATGATTTGGCTATTCCTAAATTATTTTTTGTATCATCCACAATTTTTAATTTTTTATCACTATATATTTTTTCTTTGTCAAATAAATGCTCCAATTCAGTGCTTTCTATACCAGAGCCAGAATCTTCTACAGTGATTATTAATCGGCAAATATCATTTTTAATGATAGAATTAACATTTAATTCTATAAATCCTTTTTCTGTATATTCCCTTGAATTTTCTAAAATTATATTGAGTATTTGCTTAATTCTAATAGAATCTCCATATAAATATTCCGGAATACTTTTATCATAGTTGAATCGATATTTTACATTAGAATTGATTGTTTTTTCAAATGATTTACTTATCATATAAAACATACTATAAGTATTATATTTATTTTTTTTGATACTTATTTTTTGCTTTTCAATTTCGGTTATATCTAATATATTGCTGACTAATTGACTTAATGAACCTATCGAATTTTGGACTTTTCTTATTTCATTTTTTAATTCTTCGGGATCATCACTATTAAGTGCTTCACTCGTTATCGTTTTGATATTCGCAATTGGCGTTGTAAGATCTTTGGATATGTTAACTAAAAATTCATTTTTAGATGCATTACTTTCTTCTTCCTTTTCTTTCATTTTATGAAATTCATTTAACATTTTTAAATCTGGATTTTCGATTGTAAAATACATAATCATATCAATATATACCATTATAGCTGGTATAACAATTAATGTAGGAGATAAACTTCTTAAATAGATAGCTAATACCATAAATACAATCAAAGTAACATAAGGAATACATTTTTTTAATTTAACGAATTTTAAATTTTTTAGTACAACTATGAAAATGGCTAGAAAATAAATGGTCGCAATTGCTAAAACAAAATTAGTTGCCGTACCAGCTACTCCCATAGCACCATTATCGTTAATAATATCTATTGGTAATAAAAATTCAATTATTATGAAGATTACGTCCAAAACCATACATAGATTACGAAGAGTTATATATTTTTTTTCATCTTTATATGTAATATAAAACATATATAAAAATAATAAAGTAGGCCATAAAACGTAATAAATCATATCAATTTTATTTAGTATTCTTAACAACCCATATGGAATACTATTAAAATCCATATATCCAAATGATACTTCTAATATTACTAATAATACATCAATACAACTTGCTACAATCATTACTCCATAAATTTTTGTTTCAATTGAATTAATTTTCTTCTTACAAAAAAAGACAATCATAAGTAAAATAATACAAAGCAATCCACAGATTGAAAAATACTGATTTGTCATTTTACATCACCTATTTTAATTATATCAAACTAATTTTTTATTGTAAATAATACAAAATAACACACAAATCATTTTTTGTGCGTTATTCCAGGAACAAATTCATTGTGATCATTTAAAGTATACTCATTTTCATAATTACCATTTTTATCTTTTAGTAAATATTTAAATTCATGATCAGCATCATATTCAAAACCAAAAGCATCAAATTTTTTTAAATACGTATGATTTAAATATACTTGTTGATTAACATCCTCCAAAGATTTTTTATGTATACCAAGTTTTTTCCATAAATTTTTTCGCATTTCTTCCATTGTATTTTCAATTAATTTCGTTTTTTGTATAATATTATCTTCTGGTTTTACTAGAATTGGCTTACCAAATTGAACGATACACTTTGAATATAATTCTTTTTCTTTATCTACAACATCAGGTACTTCCACATATTCAAATATAGTAGGTATAACCATCTTGTTTGTTATAATAGCAGATTGAGTACCACCAGCTTTTATTTTTTGCATAGGTTTAATCGGATGTAGATTCCATGTTCCTTCCCCAAAAATAATACCATCTTCTCCGTCCATAATTTTCTTTGAAAATGTCATTAAACCTTCTAAAGATGATTGTTTATCTTCTCTGTTAATTAATGTTACATCTCCTAGTTTAAACATTTGCAAACTTATGAAATTTAAACAATCTGACGCAGCAAATGGTGTAACATTTCTTTTCATTTCATTAAATACTTCTTGTGTTGTAAAAAAATCATGTGAATTAGAATGATTACATATAAAAACCGCTGAATCATCTTTTGGAATATTTTCATCACCATATATTTCTAATTTATAATTTCTTAGATGAGGCGCTAATAAAGAAATTAACTTCTTACTGATTTTTTTTGATTCTATATTTACTTTAAGTGAATCACAATATTCCTTCACGATTTGATAATATTTTATTTTTTCTTCAAGAGATAAACCTTCTAGATTTTTCAATGATAAAAATTTTTCTAACATACTAATTCTCCCCCATAATATAATGATATATTTCTTCAATTATTATTTTAGATTCAGAAATTGGATAAAGTTCAAAGTTATGAAATTGATTTTCGAATTGGACAAATTTATAATTGATTCCCAATGGTTTTATTTTATTAATCAATTTTATACAATCTGGTTGACATATTTCATTTCCACCACAAGAAATAAATACCTTATTTAAATTTTCTAAATTACCATAGATAGGGCTAACCCTATAATCATTAATATCGTATTTACCTGCCCATATTTTTCCACAATAACGATTTCCTACTATAGAACAGACAATATCTTTTTTTTCATTTATTTTTGGATTGCTTAATGACACATCTAACCAAGGGCTTAACATAATTGCTGCTGTTGGTTTTTTTATATTTTCTTTTGTTAATAATAGATTTAATGATAGAACAGACCCTCCACCAGCAGAATCACCAATTAGATATATTTTTTGATTTTTAGTTAATAACAATTGATATATTTGCTTCATTTCTTCTAATAGTTCCTCTGATGTTCCACTAGGAATTGTTTTATATAATGGAAATATAAGGGTTGAATTCAATTTTTTAGCAACTTTTTTTACAAAATTTATTTGCATAGGCAAAGGTTTGTCTATAAAGGACCCTCCATGAATATATAACAAAAAGGAATCTTTATTGTTTTCTAACGATCCATTCCAAGTATATAATGTATATCCATTATAATCTATTTTTGACATTCCTTTGAAAGCAGTTTTATTTACTTTTTTTCTATTGCATTTTGCAATATATTTTTTTGTATTTGATATTGAATTTGTATTTTTTTTAAATCCTGATATTTTGATTAATATTTTTACAATTCTACTCTTAAATGAATTATTAGAATAATTTATTTCCATACATAACACCATAACTATTGTATCATAATTTTGAAAATAATTATTGTTTTTTATTTATAAATTAAAAAAAGATGCTTATGCAGCATCTCCTTCTACTAATTCTAAAATTACCATTAAAGCGTCGTCTCCTCTTCTTTCTGATAATTTTATAATTCTTGTATATCCACCATTACGAGTTGCATAACGTTTTGCTAGATCATCAAAAACTTTTTTAGTTGCTTCTGTATCATTTTGCATAAACGCTAATGCTTTTCTTCTTGAAACTAATGATCCATCTTTTCCGTAAGTAATCATTTTATCAACAAATTTTCTTACTTCTTTAGCTCTTGTTTCCGTAGTTTCAATACGTTCATTCATAATTAAGTTTCTAGTTAAATTTGCTAACATACTTCTTCTATGTTTGCAAGTTCTACCTAACTTTCTATAAGCCATATTAATCCTCCGTTCTAATCTTCTTCGCGGAATTTAAGTCCCATATCTTTAATTTTGTCTATTACTTCTTTTAAAGATTTTTTACCTAAATTACGTATTTTCATCATTTCTAATTCAGTTTTTTCTGTTAAGTCACCCAAAGTATTAATACCTGCTCTTTTTAAACAATTATAAGCTCTAACAGAGAAATCTAAATCATCAATTGATGTTTCTAATTTTTTAAGTTTAGAATCTTCTTGTTTTGCATTCATAACTCCAGTTGTATCTGCTATTTCACTTAAATCAGTTAAAATATTTAAATGTTCAATTAATATTTTTGATGCTAAAGCCATTGCTTCTTCTGGACGAAGAGAACCATTTGTAGAAACGTTCATAATTAATTTATCATAATTAGCGTCTTGTCCTACACGAGCACTTTCTACATCATAACGAACATTTTCAATTGGAGAATATAGTGCATCAATTGGAATAAATCCAACTTTATCATCTTCTACAAAACTTTTGTTTTCTGTTGATGGAACATATCCTCTACCACTAGAGATAATAAATTCCATTTCTAACTTTCCACCTTTAGCTAAAGTAGCAATTACTTGATCTGGATTAATGATTTCTACATCATCATCTGTTTCGATATCGGCTGCTGTTACTACTCTTTCTTCTGAAACAGAAAGATGAGCATGTGAAACACCTTCTGATGATTTCTTTACAACAACACTTTTTAAATTAAGAATGATAGATGTTACATCTTCTACGACACCATCCATGGCTTGGAATTCATGCATTACACCATCTATTCTTACTGCAACAATTGCACTTCCTGGCATACTTGATAACATTACTCTTCTAAGTGCATTACCTAAAGTTGTACCAAATCCTCTTTCTAAAGGTTCGATTTCAAATTTTCCATAATTATTATTTTCGATATAATCAGTTATTTTATATATTGGTTTTTCAAAGTTTAACACTTTAATCACTCCTTTTCTTTTATCCACGAGGACGTTTTGGTGGACGACATCCATTGTGTGGTACAGGTGTTACATCAGTGATTGATAAAATTTCTAGACCAGCTGTTTGTAATGAACGAATTGCTGTTTCACGTCCAGAACCTAATCCGTTAACGAAAACTTCAACTTTTCTCATTCCCATATCATATGCAGCACGTCCTGCAGCTTCTGCTGACATACCTGCAGCAAATGGAGTTGATTTTTTACTTCCTTTAAAACCTAATGTTCCAGCAGATGCCCAACTAAGTGCATTACCTTCTTTATCACTAAGTGTTACAATAGTGTTATTGAAAGTTGAACGAATATATGCTCTACCTTCTGGTACATTTTTCTTAACTTTACGTTTTCTTGGTTTGTAAGCCATATATATAACCTCCTTTTACAGTTTATTATTTTTTCTTATTAGCTACTGTTTTTCCTTTACCTTTACGAGTTCTTGCATTTCTATTTGTTCTTTGACCTCTTACTGGTAATCCTTTTTTATGACGAGTTCCTTGATATGAATTAATCTCCATTTTAGTTTTAATATTCATATTTACTTCACGTCTTAAATCACCTTCGATTGTGTATTTATCAACTTGAGTACGAATAGCATTTAATTCATCATTTGATAAATCTTTTGCTCTTTTGTTGATATCTACACCGGCATCAGCTAATATTTGGTTAGATAAACTTCTACCAATTCCATATATATAAGTTAATGCTATTTCAATTCTTTTATTATCTGGTATATCTACACCTTTAATACGTGCCATAAAACACCTCCTATATTAACCTTGTCTTTGTTTATGTTTTGGATTCTTACAGATAACTCTTAAAGATCCTTTTCTTTTAATAATTTTACAATCTGAACAGATTGGTTTTACTGATGGTTTAACTTTCATATTCTACCCTCCTATTTTCTATAGGTTATACGCCCACGTGTTAAATCATATTCTGATAATTCTAAAACTACTGTATCACCTGGTAAAATGCGAATATAGTTCATTCGGATTTTACCAGAAACGTGAGCTACTACAGTATGTTTATTTGGTAGTTCTACGCGAAATTGTCCTCCCGGTAAAACATCTAATACTTTTCCTTCTACTTCAATTGCAGCTTTTTTACTTACACTTTCACTTGCAACTGTATGTTTTTTATTAACATTTCCTTTTGGCATAAACTACCTCCTTGTTAAAATTTCATACCCATCTTTTGTTACTAGAATGGTGTGTTCAAAATGTGCAGAAGGTAGGCCATCATCTGTTACAATTGTCCAATCATCATCTAACATTGAAACTTCTTTAGTTCCAAGATTTAACATTGGTTCAATTGCAATTGTCATTCCTTCTTTTAAGATAGGTCCAGTATTTTTTTCTCCATAATTTGGTACATCAGGCTCTTCGTGCACTTTTGTACCGATGCCATGTCCAACTAATTCTTGAACAACACCTAATTTATATTTGTGTGCTACTGATTCAATAGCATTTCCTATATTTCCTAAGTGTACTCCTGCTTTTACTTCTTTTAAACCAGCCATTAGTGCCTCTTCTGTATGTTTCATTAAATATTCGATTTCTTTACTTGGTGTTCCAATGACATAACTCCATGCAGAATCACCATGATAACCTTTATAGCAAGCACCAATATCTAATTTTACAATGTCTCCTTTTTTTAACTTTCTTCTACCTGGAATTCCATGTACAACTTCATCATTTACTGATATACATATTGTACCTGGAAAACCATATAGATTTTTGAAAGAAGGGGTAGCACCTTGTTCAAGAATATAATCGTTTGCTAATTTATCTAATTCTATTGTACTAATTCCTGGTTTTAAAAACTGTTCTAAATAATGATGTGTATCACCAACAATTTTTCCAGCTATTCTCATTAGCTCTATTTCACGTTCTGATTTAATACTAATCATATAATACCTTCTTTATCTCTTGATAAACTTCTTCTGGATTTTTCGAACTATCAATTTGATATAAATTTCCTTTATTTTGATAATACTCAATTAAAGGAGCAGTTTCATTCATGTAGGTATCAAATCTTACATTGAAAGTTTCTTCATTGTCATCGCTTCTTTTTACTAATGATGACTTGCAATCATCACATATCATGTTTACTTTGGAATTCATTCCATCAATCATTGTATTGTATACATTTCCACATTTTGGACAAGATACTCTACCCACGATACGTTTTTTTGCTGTTTCTTTATCTAAATCTAAATAAATTACAGCATCTATTTTGGTATTATTTTGCTTAAGCATTTCATCTAAAGCAATTGCTTGATTTAAATTTCTTGGAAATCCATCTAATATATAATCATTAACTGTTTCTAATTTATTTTTTAGAATCGTTAAGATAATATCATCATTTACTAGAGATCCAGATTCCATCATTTGTTTTAGTTCTGTATTTCCCTTTTTTACTTCTTCTCTAAGAAGATCTCCTGTGGAAATATGTTCTAAATTAAATTCTTTGCTTAATCTAGATGATTGTGTTCCTTTGCCGGCTGCTGGCGGAGCAATAAATATAATACTTTTCATTATCTTCTTCTTCCTCTTGTGTAATTACGAGTTACCAATTCACTTGATAATTGTTTATAAGTTTCGAGTGCAACTCCTACAACGATTAATAAGCTTGTTCCTCCAAGTGTAATACTTGATGGTAAGCTTGGAATTAGTGAACAAAGTATTGGAATTGCTGCTAGAATAGACAAGCTTAAAGCTCCTATAGTAGTAATTCTTTTTAATACTTTACTAATATAATCAACAGTTTCTTCACCTGGTCTAATTCCTGGTATATATCCACCATTTTGATTAATATTTTCCGCTAATTCTTTTGGTTTCAATTGGAAAAATGTATAAAAATATGCAAAAGTAAAGATACAAACAATATATAATATGAAACCAGTTACAGATGAACTATATGATAAGTATTTATTTACAAATAATTTTAATCCTTCGTTTTTTGTAACTGCAGCAATAATACTTGGCACAGATACAATAATAGAAGCAAATATTACTGGCATAACACCTGCTGAATTTAGTTTGAAAGGAATATAGTTTTTAGATTGTGACATTGTTGATTTGTTTGCATATTGAATTGGAATTCTTCTTTCTGCGCATTCAATATAAACAACTCCTACAATAATTAAAACATATACAAGTAAGAATAAAGCAAATTTTAATATTCCAAATAACATTGTTTGAGTAGTTGCAAAATCAACTAAACCTGTCCATGCTTGATAGAACATATTAGGCAATGTTGCAATAATACCCGCCATAATAATCAATGAAATACCATTTCCTATTCCTTTTGCAGTAATTTGATCTCCTATCCATAATAATAGGGAAGTTCCTGCTGTTAAAATAAGAGCAAATGTTAGATATTCCATTGGTGTTCCATTTGCTACAAAAGCAAATGAGAAAATATATCCTTGGATAAAAGCTAATGCAATACCCATATATCTTGTTATTTGATTTAATTTTGCTCTGCCAGTTCCACCTTGTTTTGCCAAATCGGCAAAATATGGAATGACATCTGCTTGTAATAATTGTACAATGATGGATGCCGTAATATATGGCATAACACCTAAAGCAAAAATTGAAAATTGCTCTAAGGCTCCTCCTCCCATCACATTCATTAATTCTAAAAATCCTAAATTATTTGTTCCTAAACTATCAGTGTCTATTCCTGGTACAATAATTGTTGTTCCAAGCTTAAATATAAATAAAGCAAGAAAAGTGAATAAGATTCTTTTTCTTAAATCTTTATTATTGGGATTAAATATTTGCTTGAACTCTGCAAACATTTTAAATCACCTCTGCTTTTCCACCTAGTTTTTCTATTTCTTCTTGTGCTTTTTTAGAAAATTGATTTGCTTGAACTATTAATTTTTTCTCTAAAGTTCCATTTCCTAAAATTTTAACTCCATCAAGTTGATTTTTTAAAATTCCCATTTCTTTTAATAATTCTGGTGTAACTGTTGTATTTTCTTCAAATTTATTTAAATCACTTAAGTTTAATACTGCATATGTAGTTTTGAACATTGCATTTGAGAAACCTCTTTTTGGAAGTCTTCTGAATAATGGAAGTTGTCCACCTTCAAATCCAGGTCTTACTCCTCCACCACTTCTTGCATTTTGTCCTTTATGTCCTTTTCCACTTGTTTTTCCAAGCCCGCTTCCTGTTCCACGTCCAACTCTTTTACGAGTTTTAGTAGCTCCTTCTGCGGCATACATTGTATGTAATTTCATTATCTAATTTCCTCAACTTTCTTACCACGAAGTTTTGCAACTTCTTCGATTGTTCTTTGAGATTTTAATGCTTCAAGTGTTGCATATGCCATATTAATTTTTGTATTTGATCCAAGTGATTTTGATAAAATATCTTTAACACCAGCTAATTCTAGTACGGCTCTTACTGGTCCACCAGCTTTTACTCCTGTACCTTCTGCTGCAGGTTTTAACATAACCTTACTAGCACCTCTTACACCAATTGCTTCATGAGGAATTGTTCTTTCATCAACTAAAGAGATTCTAACAACATTTTTTTGAGCTGCTTGTGAAGCTTTTTTAATTGCATCAGGTACTTCATTTGCTTTACCAGTACCTAGTCCAACTTTACCTTTTCTGTCACCTACAACTACTGTTGCTGAGAAACGAAAATGACGACCACCTTTTGTAACTTTTGTTACTCTTCCAATATTGATAACTTGTTCTTCATATTGTTTTGGGCGTGGTTCTCTTTTTGTTCTTTCCATTGGTTACCCTCCTTTTAGAATTCTAATCCATTTTCACGTGCTGCTTCTGCTAAAGCTTTTACACGGCCATGATATAAGTATCCACCTCTATCAAAGACTACTTTTTCGATTTTTGCTTTTTTTGCTCTTTTTGCTAATAATTCTCCAACTTTTGCAGCAGCTTCTGTGTTACCACCGTTAGCTAATTTTAGTTCTTTATCAATAGAGGAAGCACTTACTAATGTAGTACCTTTTTCATCATCTATGATTTGAGCAAAAATATTACTATTTGATCTAAATACGTTTAATCTTGGAGTTGTTGCAGTGCCACTGATTTTGTTTCTTACACGTGCATGTCTAGCTAAACGTACTTCGTTACGAGCTACTTTATTAACCATAGTTACTCTCCTTTACTTAAATTTAATTAAGCTGCTTTCTTTCCTTCTTTACGAGGAATATATTCATCTTTATAACGAATACCTTTTCCTTTGTAAGGTTCTGGTTTTCTTAGTTTTCTAATATTAGCAGCAAATTCTCCAACTTGGCATTTATCAATACCTTTTATAACGATTTCTGTATTACTAATACCTTCAACAGTTAATCCTGATGGAACTTCAACGATATCTGAATGTGATTTACCTGTGTTTACAGTAATTTTATTACCACTTACATTGAAACGGTAACCAACACCTACAGCTTCTAATCCTTTAGAATATCCCTCTGTTACACCAATAATCATATTTCTGATATTAGCATTTGCTGTACCATGAAAGTTTTTAAAGTTATCATTTTTTCTTTCTACAATAACTTCATTATCTTTTACAGTAACTGTAATGTTTTTATTAATTTCAGTAGAAAGTTCACCTTTAGGACCTTTTACTGTAACTGTTGTACCATTTACAGTTAATGTTACGTTTTCAGGTAAAGTTAATACTCTATTACCAATACGACTCATATTTAATCCTCTCTTTCTACCAAATATAAGCTAATACTTCTCCACCTAGAGATTCTTTTCTAGCTTCTTTATCTGTCATTAATCCTTTAGATGTTGAAACAATAGCAATTCCAAGTCCATTTAATACTCTTGGAAGCTCCTCAACTGAGGCATAAACACGTAATCCTGGTTTTGAAATTCTTTTTAATCCAGTGATTACACGTTCCTTATTTTGTCCATATTTTAAATTAAGTGAAATAATATTTTGAACATTATTTTTCTTAATTTTATAGTCACTAATGAATCCTTCTTCTTTTAAGATTCTAGCAATTTCTACTTTAATCTTTGAAGCAGGTACTTCAACTTCTTTGTATCGCATTACGTTAGCATTACGAATACGCGTTAACATATCTGCAATTGGATCTGTCATACAATCCCTCCTTCTCTAATTACCAACTAGATTTTTTTACACCTGGTATTTGTCCTTTATAAGCTAATTCTCTAAAACAAATACGACAAATTCCATATTTTCTAAGTACTGCGTGAGGTCTACCACATCTTTCACAACGAGTATATTCACGTACTTTAAATTTTGGTTTTCTTGATTGTTTTACAATCATACTTTTTTTAGCCATAATATCCTCCTAATATCCATTATTTTTTAAATGGCATACCGAATCCTTTTAAAAGAGATAATGCTTCTTCATTTGAAGTCGCTGTAGTAACAAATACGATATCCATACCTCTTACTTTAACAACGTTATCATATTCAATTTCTGGGAATATTAATTGTTCTGTAAGCCCTAAAGTATAGTTACCTCTTCCATCAAAAGCTTTTGGAGATATTCCTCTAAAATCTCTTACACGTGGTAATGTAATACTAATTAATTTATCTAAAAAGTTATACATGTTTTCTCCACGTAATGTTACTTTACAACCAATTGCTTGGCCTTCTCTTATTTTAAATCCGGCAATTGCTTTTTTTGCTTTTGTAGCAACTGGTTTTTGTCCAGTAATTATTTCCAAATCTTTCATAGCTGCTTCTAATAATTTACTATTTGTAGAAGCATCACCACATCCAATATTTACTACGATTTTTGATAATGCTGGAACTTGATTGACATTAGCATATTTAAATTCTTCTTTTAAACTTGGTACGATTTCATTTATATATTTTTCTTTTAGGCGGTTCATAATCAATACCCTCCTTCCAATTAATCAAGGGTTGAATTAGATTTTTTAGTTACTCTAATTTTTTTCCCTTTTTTATCTATTTCATGTCCTATTCTGGTACCTTTTTTAGTTTTAGGATCGATTATCATTACATTTGAAGCATGAATTGGAGCTTCTACTTCTACGATGCTTCCTGGTTGGTTACCTTGAGGTTTTACATGTTTTTTTGCAATGTTGATACCTTCAACGATAACTTTGTTTTCATCTCTAAGTATTTTTGTAATAGTACCTTCTTTTCCTTTATCCTTACCAGTAATAACAACAACTTTATCTCCAGTTTTAAAGTTCATACTGTCTCTCCTTCCTGAAAATTATAATACTTCTTTCGCAAGCGATACAATTTTCATAAAATCATGATCACGTAATTCACGTGCTACTGGTCCAAATACACGAGTTCCAACTGGACTCTTATCATCTTTAATAATTACACATGCATTATCATCGAACTTAATATAAGATCCGTCTTCTCTTCTTAGACCAAATTTGCTTCTAACAACTACAGCTTTTACAACTTTTCCTTTTTTTACTGTACCGTTAGGAGTTGCTTTTTTTACAGTTGCAACAACTATATCACCAATATTACCAGTTTTAACTTTGCTTCCACCAAGTACACGAATAACGCTTATTTCACGAGCACCTGAATTGTCTGCTACTTTTAAACGGCTTTCTTGTTGAATCATATATTGATCCTCCTTCCAGTTTCAATTATAAAATAATTGCTTTTTCTACAATTTCTACTAAACGAAAACGTTTTGTTCTAGATAATGGTCTAGTTTCAACAATACGTACGATATCGCCAATTTTTGCTTCGTTCTTTTCATCATGAGCAGCATATTTTTTAGAATATTTTACACGTTTTTTATAAAGTGGATGATTTTTGTAAGTTTCAACTAATACTGTAATTGTTTTATCAGTTTTATCGCTTACTACTCTTCCAACTAATTCTCTTTTTCTTTCCATTAATTAACCCTCCTTAACTTCTAATTCACGTTCACGTAAAATTGTTTTCATACGGGCAACTAATTTTCTTAATTCATTAATACGTGCTGGTTTTTCTAAATTACCTGTAGCTTGGCTGAAACGTAAATTGAATAGTTCTTCTTTATATTCAGCAATTTTATTCATGATTTCTTCATTTGTTAAAGCTCTAATTTCACTATTCTTCATTCGCTTCATCCTCCTTTTTTACAAATTTACATTTGATTGGTAGTTTATGCATAGCAAGTCTTAACGCTTCGCGTGCTACTTCTTCACTTACATCACCAATTTCAAACATAATTTTTCCTTTTTTTACTACTGCTACCCATACTTCTGGTTGTCCTTTACCTTTACCCATACGAGTTTCCAAAGGAATTTTAGTTAGTGATAAATGTGGAAATATATTAATCCATACTTTACCACCACGTTTCATATATCTTGTCATTGCAACACGAGCTGCTTCGATTTGTTGTTGCGTAATCCAAGCACCTTCCATTGCCATTAATCCATATTCTCCAAAATGTAATTCTGTATTACCTTTTGCTACACCATCATATCTCAATCTATGAGGTCTTCTATATTTAGTTCTTTTTGGTATTAACGCCATTAGTATTACCTCCCTTTTCTTTTGAGGCAAGGATTTCACCTTTATAAATCCATACTTTTACACCGATTTTACCATAAGTTGTATCAGCTTCTTTGTGAGCATAATCAATATCTGCTCTTAAAGTATGTAAAGGAATATTTCCTTCTGTATATCCTTCTGTTCTAGCCATATCAGCGCCACCTAAACGACCTGATACTGAAGTTTTAATTCCTTTTGCTCCTGCTTTCATAGCATTTCTAATTGCTCTTTTTTGTGCAATTCTAAATGATACTCTATTTTCAATTTGATGAGCAATATTTTCAGCAACTAATGCTGCATCAATATCTGGATTTTTAACTTCTTTAATTGAAATTTGTATATTTTCATTAACTAATTTTGCAACTTCATTTTTAAGTTTTTCTATTTCTTCGCCACTGTGTCCAATAATTACACCTGGTTTTGCTGTACTAATGATAACTTCTGTTTTATTAGCATTTCTTTCAATAAGAATACTTGAAACTGCTGCGTCTTTTAGTTTTTTTTCTAAAAATCTACGAATTTTAACATCATTGTTTAAAAATTTTGCGAAATCTTTATTACCTGCATACCATTTTGATTCCCAAGTTTTATTGATTCCAACTCTAAGTCCTATTGGACTAACTTTTTGACCCATCAGTTTACCTCCTATCTAACGTCACTAACAACAATTGTTATATGACTTGTTCTTTTCTTAATTGGATCTACATGACCACGTGATCCAAATTTCATTCTTTTCATTGTTTGACCTTCATTTACATATGCTTCTTTTACATATAAATTTTCTTTGTCTAAACCTAAATTATTGCAAGCATTTGCAACTGCAGAAGTAAGTACTTTTCTACTTAATCTTGCAGATTCTTTATTAATATTACTTAAAATAATATCAGCTTCTACTACATTTTTTCCACGTATTAAATCTATAACTAAACGGCATTTACGAGGAGCAATTCTAAGACCTTTTGCTATCGCTTTTGTTTCCATTTTAGTCCTCCTTCCTGATCAATCACTATTTTTTATCTTTGTTTTCGCCGTGTCCACCACATTTACGAGTTGGAGCAAATTCTCCTAATTTATGTCCAACCATATCTTCTGTTACATAAACTGGGATGAATTCTTTCCCTGAATGAACACCAAATGTATGTCCAATAAATTCAGGGAAAATTGTTGAACGGCGAGACCAAGTTTTAATTACTTCTTTTTTTCCAGTTTCATTTAATTTTTTTACCTTTTTCATTAGACTTTCATCTACGAAAGGTCCTTTTTTTAAACTTCTAGCCATCTAAACCATCCTTTCACTATTTTTTACGACGACGAACAATTAATTTGTCAGTTGATTTTTTATTTTTACGTGTTTTATATCCTAATGCTGGTTTACCCCAAGGAGTAACTGGTCCTTTACGTCCGATTGGTGCTCTACCTTCACCACCACCATGTGGGTGATCATTAGGGTTCATAACAGAACCACGAACAGTTGGGCGAATACCCATATGTCTCTTACGTCCTGCTTTTCCTAAGCTAACAAGTTCATGATCAGCATTTCCTACTTCTCCAATTGTTGCATAGCAAACGCTAAGAACTTTTCTTACTTCACCGCTAGTTAAACGAATTAAAGTATATTTTCCTTCACGTCCTAAGATTTGTGCACTTGAACCTGCACTTCTAACTAGGCTTGCGCCTTTTCCAGGATTTAATTCAATATTATGAACTAAAGTACCTTCTGGAATTTTTCCAAGTGGCAAAGCATTTCCTGCTTTAATATCTGAATTTTCACCACTTACAATTTTGTCTCCAACTTTTAATCCTTTTGGAGCAATGATGTATCTTTTTTCACCATCTACATATTTAATTAAAGCAATGTTAGCACTTCTGTTTGGATCGTATTCAATAGTTGCTACAGTACCAACTACATCATATTTATCTCTTTTAAAATCAATAATACGATATTTTCTTTTAGCACCGCCACCGATATGTCTTACAGTAATTCTACCTTGATTGTTACGACCACCAGTTTTCTTTAATGTTACTACTAATGATTTTTCTGGAGTACTTGTTGTAATTTCTTCATTTACTAATTTTGACATTCCACGAGTACCATTAGTCATTGGTTTATAATTTTTAATAGCCATTATATACCTCCTTTAGGATTAGTTAAGTTCGATTGAACTTCCTTCTTTTAATTTAACGATTGCTTTTTTAACTTTATTTGTTTTTCCAGTATAACGTCCTACTCTTTTTTTCTTTGGCTTTACGTTTACTGTATTAACACTATCTACTTTTACATTGAAAATTGCTTCAATTGCTTGTTTGATTTGTGTTTTATTTGCTCTTACATCAACACTGAATGTAATTACATTATTTGCTGCTAATGTAGAACTTTTTTCTGTAATAATTGGCGCTTTGATGATATCTCTATAATTATTCATTATTGAAGCACCTCCTCAATTGTTTTTACAGCTGCTTCTTCAATAATCATTTTATCAGCTGCAATAATATCTAAAACATTGATTTCATCTGCTTGTAATAAATTTACATAATTTAAATTACGAGTAGCTAAAATCATATTTTCGTCTAATTCGTTTACAACGATTAATACATTTTTAGTAGCTTCTAATCCATTCAAAATTGCTTTTAAATCTTTTGTTTTAGAAGTTTCTAATTTAAATGAATCAACAACGATTAATTCACTATTAATTGTTTTGTATGCTAAAGCTGATTTTAAAGCTAAACGTCTTTCTTTTCTATTCATCTTTTTAGCATAACTTCTCATATGTGGTCCGAATACTACACCACCGTGATACCATTGAGCAGCACGAATAGATCCTTGTCTAGCACGTCCTGTTCCTTTTTGTCTCCATGGTTTTCTTCCACCACCACTTACTTCACTACGTGTTTTTGTTTCATGAGTACCTTGTCTTTCAGAATTTCTAGCTAATGTAATTGCATCATATAAAACAGCATCATTTGGAACAATTCCAAATACTTCTTCATTTAAAGCGATGTCATTTATTTGTTCGCCTTTAAGATTAACAATATTCATTTTTTTCATATTGTACCTCCTATTCTGAAACCGTTTCTTCTGATACTTCTTGAGTTTCAGCTTCTACTGTTTCTACTGGTGCTTCTACATAACTGTTTAATTCTTCCATTTCATTTACTTTTCCTGCTTTTTTTACAGATGTTTTAATTGTTACTACAGAATTTTTAGCTCCTGGAACATTTCCTTTTACTAAGATAATATTATTTTCAACATCTACTTGTACAATCTCTAAATTTTGGATTGTAACAGTTAAGCTACCCATATGTCCTGGTAATTTTTTACCTTTAAATACACGCATTGGTCTCATTGTACCCATAGATCCTGGTCCTCTATGATAATGTGAACCATGTCCCATAGGTCCTCTTGATTGGTTATGACGTTTAATAACCCCTTGAAACCCTTTACCTTTACTAGTTCCTGTAACATCAACAACTTCACCTTCAGTAAAGATATCTGCAGAGATTTCTTGACCTAATGTATAAGCGTTAACGTCTACACCTCTAATTTCTTTAAAGAAGCGCTTAGGTGCAGTATTTGCTTTTTTCGTAATTCCTACGCTTGCTTTTGTCGCTAACTTTTCTCTTTTTGTATCAAAACCTAATTGAATTGCTTCGTAACCATCATTTTCCATAGTCTTAATTTGTGTTACCACATTTGGTTCTACTTCAATAACAGTTACAGGAATTAATTTACCAGATTTTGTAAATACTTGAGTCATTCCTAATTTACGACCTAAGATTCCTTTCATATTATTTCCTCCTTATTTTATAACTTAATTTGAATATCAACGCCACTTGGAATTTCTAGACGTGTTAATGCGTCAATTGTTTCCTTACTTGGATCGTTAATAACAATAAGTCTTTTGTGTGTTCTTTTTTCAAATTGTTCTCTTGAATCTTTATATTTGTGAACAGCTCTTAAAATAGTGATTTTTTCAATTTCAGTTGGTAGTGGAATTGGTCCTGAAACTATGCCACCTGATCTTTTAACAATTTCAACTATTTTAGCGCAAGCATTGTCCAAACTTTTGTGTTCAAAAGATTTCAATCTGATGCTAACTTTAGTTTTTGCCATAATATCCTCCCTTCGCCTATATCTAGTATAGACTCGCTCCGTGTAAAAACCTGATATATCAGATTAAATTATTTAACAACTTAACCTGGCGTATCAGCAACCTCACACATCTATGCGTGCCACACATTCAACATTATACATAAAAATTGTATGAAAAGCAAGACCTTTTTATTCTTTTTTAGTTTTTATTTTCAATTTATATTTCAATACCAAAAAAGAAAGTCTTATCACTTTCTTTTTTGGTATTGTTTTGCGCTTTCTATTAATTCACCAAATATTTTTTGACTATTCTCATCTTCCTTTGGTAATAATTCAGGATGCCATTGTAATCCTAGATGAAATTTGCATATTTGAGATTCTATAGCTTCTATGATTCCGTCCTCTGCATAGGCTCCTACTTTATAATTGCCACTACCTGTAATATGGTAATTATGGCGACTATTTACCATAATTTCATCCTTTGACAAAATTTGCTTTAGTAATGTTAATTCTTGTATTAAAATTTTATGGCAATATGTTTCTTTTGAATTATGAACAATATTGCTGCAATTTTTTTCATTCACTATTTGGTTATTATAAGATGCCATCATTTGCATTCCAGCACATATTCCCAAATATGGTATATCTTGTTCATAACAATACTCATATATTTTTCTTTCATGATTATATATTCTTGTGGCACCCGGTTTTACAATCGCATCACATAATGAAATGGATTCTTTTAATTCTTGTTGTTCCATTTCTGTTAATAAAGGAATTTCACTCACTTTATTATCTACAAAACGAGCAATATTACTTGGAAATAAACCAATTGGTCTTCCTCCACTTCTTACAATCCATTCTACGATTGGAGTTAATACCTCATATATATAATCTCCATCTTTATCTGTATATGGCCATTCGACTATTCCTATAATTGGTTTCATTTCATCACTCCTAATGGGGTATATAATATAAGAGAAATATTATTTTGTCAAATTATTTGCTATTTCAACAAATGTTTCTATTGTTATCTGTTCAGCTCTGGTACTTAAATCTTGATGATGTTTTTTTAAAACTTCTTCTATTTTATTTAAATCATAATTTTTTAAATTATTTCTAATTGTTTTTCTTTTTTGTGTAAAACTGTCTCTAATTAATTTAAAAAATAGTTGTTCATCTATTAAGCGATACCTATTTTCTTTTTTTGTAAATTCTACTACAATGCTATCTACATTTGGTTTTGGAAGAAAAATATTTTTACTAATATCCATTAATTTTTTTACACCAAAATAATAATTTAGATATATGGATAATGAATTATAATCTTTCGATCCAGGTTGAGCCTTAAAGCGATCACCAACTTCTTTTTGAACCATTACTACCATTTTATCTACATTTAAGTTTTCTTCTATTACATGAATAATGATTGGTGTTGTAATGTAGTAGGGTAGATTAGCTACTATATATAACTTTTTATAATTGTATTTTTTAATATCTTTTACAACGTCTGCTTGTAAGAAATCTTGATAAATAATTTCTACATTATTAGTATTTTTTAAATTTTCATTTAGTATTTCTTTTAATGTTGTGTCAATTTCATAACACAATACATTTTTTGAAAATTCCGCTAATTTTGATGTTAAAGAGCCAGCTCCTGGGCCTATCTCTATTACTAATGTATCTTTATCAATTCCAGATTTTGTAACAATTGATGATATTATATTTTCATCTATAATAAAATTTTGTCCAAACTTTTTTTTGAAATTAAAGTTGTTTTTTTCTAATATTTCATTCATTTTTTTTGGTGAATATTCCATAGTATCACTTCCAAGAAGAGTATAGCAAAAACCATATATTTTTACAAGAAAAAAATATTCTAATACCACAGAAGGTTGTTAAAAATCGATATTCAAAGAACATAATTAATATAAGTTCATTAGATATATTCTTTTTTATTTATATATGGTTGATTATATGGTTGATTTATTTTTTATAATGACTTCTAATCATTATAAAAACAAAAAGAACTATATTTTGCTTTCTAGTTCTTTTATTAATTCTTCTTTATTCATTTTTGAATAGTTTTTAATTTCTTTTTCTTTGGCTAATTCTTTTAACTCTGCTAAAGTTAAATCAGATAAGCTAGCTTCTTTGAAATCACTGCCATCTACTTCATTATCTTCATCTGGCATTACACCATTTGCTACTAAATATTCAATTTGTTCTTTTGTAATAGTTTCATGTTCTAATAAAGCATTAGCTATTAAATTTAATAAGTCTCTATTTTCATGAATTGTCTTCTTTGTTATTTCATAGCATTCATTAATAATTTTTCTTTGTTCTTGATCAATTTCAAAAGCTACTTGACCAGAAAAATTACGACTCTTATTATAATCTCTTCCTAAGAAAACACTACCTTCTTGTTGTTCATATTGCATAGGTCCTAAATCACTCATACCATATTCAGTAACCATTGCACGAGCAATTTTAGTAGCTTTTTCAAAGTCATTTTGTGCTCCTGTTGTAATTTCATTAAATACTTCTTCTTCTGCTACACGTCCACCTAATAAACCGCTTATTCTTTGCAATAATTCTTTTTTTGTTGCTAAATAGTTTTCTTCTTTTGGAAGCATTAAATTGTAACCACCAGCTGCTCCACGAGGAATAATTGTAATTTTTTGAACCTCGTTTGCGCCATCTAATTTAAGTCCCATAACAGCATGACCAGCTTCATGAAAAGCAACTACTTTTTTTTCATGTTCTGTATATTTATGACTAACTTTAGCTGGACCCATTAAAACCCTATCATGTGCCTCATCAATTTCAGCCATTGTAATCATATTTTTTCCACGTCTAACAGCAAGTAGGGCAGCCTCATTTAATAAATTTTCTAGATCTGCTCCTGATAAACCAACTGTTCTTTTTGCAATATTAGTTAAATTAACACCTTTAGAAAATATCTTATTTCTTGCATGAACTGCTAAAATTTCTTCTCTTCCTTTTACATCAGGCAAATCAACTGTAACTTGTCGATCAAATCTTCCTGGACGAAGTAGGGCAGGATCTAGTACATCTGGTCTATTTGTTGCTGCAATAATAATAATACCTTCATTTGCTCCAAAACCATCCATTTCTGTTAACAATTGATTTAAAGTTTGTTCTCTTTCATCGTGGCCACCACCTAGTCCAGCACCACGTTGACGACCAACTGCATCTATTTCATCAATAAAAATTAAACAAGGAGCATTATGTTTTGCTTGTTTAAACATATCTCTAACACGGCTAGCACCGACACCTACAAAAAGTTCAACAAAGTCAGAACCACTAATATAATAGAATGGAACATTTGCTTCTCCAGCCACTGCTCGCGCTAATAAAGTCTTACCTGTTCCTGGAGGACCTTGTAGTAAAACACCTTTTGGAATACGAGCACCTAATTTAGTAAATTTTTTAGGATTTTTAAGGAAATCAATTAGTTCTTGAACTTCTTCTTTTTCTTCTGTTAATCCAGCTACATCTTTAAATGTTACCTTTTTAGTATCTTCATTTAAACGAGCTCTACTTTTCCCAAAATCCATAGATTTATTGGCATTTCCCATTTGTCTTGAAATGAAGAAAAAACCTGCACCTACTAAAATAATTAGTGGTAATACATTGATTACAAATAACAATAGAGTAGAAGAGGCTGGGTCTGTCGTTGCATCCATTTTAAATTGATACTCTTTTTGTCCATTTAATAATTGAGCCATTACTTCCTCTGCTAATGGAGCTGTTACAGAAAAACTCTCATTTTTAGCATAGTCTTTCATAGTACCTTTAATTTGATAAACATTTGCGTTTGTTAATGGGGTAATTACAATTTCATTAACGTTTGAATTATTCATGGCACTTAAAAATTCATCATAACTTAATTCATTTACTTTAGTACCACCAAGGTTTAAAGCAAATAGCATAGTTGCCATAAATAAAAACATAAATATATAAGGAACGAATCCTTTTTTTACTGCTTTTTTATTCATAGATTTCTCCCTTCTTAATAGTACCTAAGTATTATATCATACTTTTCTTCTTTTTGTTTGTCAAATTTTGATTTTTTTAATCCCGGAAGCCATACAATGGTATTATTGGAATCCACTACAATTGGCCAACTATCTCTTTCTGAAACTGGAATTTTTTCATTGATAAAAATATCGTTTATTTTTTTGCTTCCTAGCATTCCTTTTATCGTCATTTTATCTCCATCCATACGAGTTCTAACTCTTAGTGGAAACTTAATCTCATCTTTGGATAATCGACATATGTTATTACTACTATCTTTACTATTTTGAATTACTTCAATATTTTTACCATTTGGTAAATTCACATAATCTATAATTTCAATTTCGTATTCTTTATTCTTAATTACTTCTTGTATAAAGGTTAAATTGTTATAACTTTTAACTGCTTTTAAATTATTTGGCAAATAGATATAGGCATTTGGTTTTTTCGATTCAATTAAATCATATAGTAATTCAGCATGATGATCCGTAATTAACATTAAATCATCTTGATAAGTTTGTTCTAAAAAATAATAAATTACTTTCATTTGTATTACTTTTTCTAATTTATTAAATTCTTCTATATTTAAAATATTTTGAGGTAATACTGTTGGAATAATTTTTCTTACTTGCCTATCAATATATTCATTGTATTCTAGCAATGTTTTACTGAATTTATAAAATTTTTGATGAACATTTTTATCTTCTTTTTTAAATTCTGGAACAATATATTTTCGGAAACGATTTCTAGTATAAACATCTTTACTGTTAGAAGAATCTATTGCATAATTAATTTTATTCTTTTTATTATATTCTAGAATTTCCGCTTTTGTAACATGAATTAATGGTCTTAAAATGGTATATCCATCCATTTCCACTTTTTCTGAAAAACCACTATATCCCCTTAAAGTAGAACCACGAACAATACGCATTAAAATGGTTTCCATTAAATCGTCCCCATGGTGTGCTGTTAATAAGTATTTAGCATGATATTTTTTTACAATTTGTTCGAAATAATGATATCTTTTACTTCTTGCTTCATTATGAAAATTGTCATCACCATAATCATCTATTATCATTCCTTTAAATACAACACCATTATTTTTGCAATATTTTTTTACCATTTCTTGTTCTTCACTTTGTCCTGGTCTTCCTGTATTATGATTTACTTGTGCACATATTACCTCAATATCAATTGCTTTTTTGATCTGGATCATTAAATGTAACAAAGCCATAGAATCAGGGCCACCGCTTACACCAACTACGATAGCATCTCCATATTTAATTTGTGCGTCATTCATTAAAAAATCATATACCTTATCCATATTTACACCTCTGGTATCTATTTTATAATAATACAAATTTTTAAGCAAGTAATTAGTTGAACTATTTTATTTACTATGTTAGTATAATGGAAAGAGGGATTTTATGAAAATTATTAAACAAAAACAAAAAGGAATTTTAACCGTTATTAGTGGTCCTAGTGGAGCTGGTAAAGATAGTATTGTAAATGAAGTAGTGAAAAGAAAAAATATGAATGTTTGGGTTTCTATTTCTATGACATCTAGAGAACCAAGAGGGACTGAACAAAATGGAAAAGAATATTTTTTTGTTACAAAAATGCAATTTGAAGACCACATTAAAAAGGATGATTTTTTGGAGTATGCAGAATATAATGGAAATTATTATGGTACACCTAAAAGCAAAATTAATGAGTATTTAAATCAAGGTATTGATGTTATTTTAATTATTGAAATTAAAGGTGCTTTACAAATCAAAAATTTAATACCAGAGGCTTTATTCATCTTTATTATGCCTCCTTCTATGAGAGAATTAAAGGAAAGATTAATCAATAGGGGAACAGATAGTGAGGAAAAGATTATTTCTAGATTTAAAACTGCTTATCAAGAGATTAATGAAGTTACAAAGTACAACTATGTTGTTGTAAATGATAATTTAGAAAAAGCTGTTGAAAAAGTAGAAGCCATTTTATTGGCCGAAAAGTGTAGAGTAGATAGAATAGAAGAAATATTTTTAAATAATAAAGAAGAATTGATTCATGAAAATTTGTTAGATAACAAAATTTTTTAAAATAACTAATAATAACATATAAAAATCTACACGTCTTTTATTTCGTGTAGATTTTTTTTAAACTAATTTTTCCATTTTTTATTATTTTTGTTTTTCATTTTCTTTGTCCATGAATTCTTGATTTAATTGTTCATAAATGGGATTTAAATAATTTTGAGTTCCTTTATTAGTCCAGAAATTATGTTTTTTTTGATACAGTATGTTTTCCATTACTTTTACTGAATTCATTTTTGTATCCATTATTTTTTTCATAATTTCAAAACTTTGTTTGTCATTATTTTCTTTGATTTGATTGGCATATTTTATAGCTCTTAATAACATTCTTTTTTCATTATCATTTAAACTATGAATCTCTATATTACTTAAAAAAGCAGAACTAATCATAATAATATTTTGACTAATCTCATCTAGAGATTGAAAGTAAGCATTTTGAAATATCTCTTTATATGATTTCATTTCTCCTGATTCATTATAAATTTCTTTTAACCAACTATTTGGATAAAATTCTTTAAACCATTCTTCGTTATGTTCTGTTAATAACAAACTATTTAATGAGTTAAACATGTACAGAGGATTATATCCGCTTAAATAATTATTATATACTTGCAATCTTAATTCATATTCTTTTTTTTGTTTTTCTGATAAAATATTATATTTTTTTAAATAATCCATAGCACTTTTATATCCATATTGCGAAGCATCTATTTCAATGAAAAAAATATCATGATGTTTTTGATACAATCTTTTTTTACTAGAAAGTACTATAGTTTCTATATTCCAAAGAAATCCTATATAATTGTTAGCATATGATTGATAACCATGGCGACATTCGTGAAAAAGAAGCTTAGCTAAAGCATTTTTTTGATATATTTTATTTCTAAGTAAAACTACTATTTTATCTTCATAGGCATTATAATAACCATATACTCTTTTAAAATTCATTAGTGCCTTTACTAAAAATAATGACTTTTTTTGAAGAGATATTTTCTTTTGCAATGCTTCAACATTTAAATAATCTATAATTGTATAACTATTGGTATTCATATTTATATGATATTTTTTACTTTCAGAAATTGTGATTTCTTCAATCATACTTTTTAATTGACTTACTACTTGATTTTTCATTTATTTTACCAATTTATTTTACTCATACCATTTTTTTCTAAAAATTGATTTGCTTTTGAAAAAGGTTTACTTCCAAAAAATCCTCTAGAAGCAGATAGGGGAGATGGGTGAACACTTTCTAAAATCAAATGATTTTTATTTTGAATTAATTCTTTTTTACTTCGTGCATAACTTCCCCAAAGAATAAATACCATTGGCTTTTCCCTTTCTCCTAATTTTTTAATAATATTGTCTGTAAATATTTCCCATCCTTTATCTTTATGAGAAAGAGGGGTATCTTTTACAACAGTCATAATAGAATTTAATAATAACACTCCTTGCTTCGCCCAATCAGTTAAATCAGTTTGCGTACGAACAACACCAATATCATCTTTTAACTCTTTAAAAATATTTCTTAAACTTGGAGGCATAGGAATACCCTCTCTAACAGAGAAAGACAACCCATGAGCTTCTTTATCACCATGATAGGGATCTTGACCTAATATTACCACTTTTACATCATCATAATCTGTATATCGTAAAGCATTAAAAATATCTTTATATTCTGGATAAATCGTTTTATGTCTATATTCATTTTTGACAAAAACTCCCAATTTTTCAAAATATGGACTTTCAAATTCATCTTTTAAAACGACATCCCATTTTTTGTTAATCATACTACCACCATAAATATTTTACTATTTTTTATGATTTTCAACAATAGTTACTTCTAAAATATCTTTTTTTAACTTCAAAATAGAGAAAGTATTAATAATGGTTAATAAAGCAACTAGTATATCCACAACATTCCATAGTAGTGTAGGAGAAGTAATACAACCTATATAAACAATTACCATCGTAATTACTTTTAATAGAAACAATTTAATATTATTTGTATTTTTATCTAGATATTTATAAGATGATTCACCATAGTAATATCCCGTTAAAATAGTAGAAAAAGCAAAGAAAAAAATAGAAATTACAACAATATAATGACCATATTTAGGAATATGATATAAAAAAGAAGATTCTATGATTTCAATTCCATTTAAAGAAGAAAAATCTAAATCAATGTAATTACTAGAAAGAACAATAAAGGCAGTGATTGTACAAATGATAAAACTAGTTAAATAAACACCCAAAACTTGCATATTTGCGAGAGATAGGGAAGAATCATTATTAGAAACACTTGCTGCTATACTACTGGTTCCAAGACCTGCTTCCGTAGCAAATACTCCTCTTTGAATACCAACAATAAAAGTTGTTAAAAAACCTGTTATAAATGGTTTAAAATAAAATGCTGAACTCAAAATTAATTTCATAATTTCAGGAATTTGATTCATATTTTTAAATAAAATAAATAATCCTGATAGTAAATAAATAAACATCATAACAGGAACTATTTTAGAAGAAACTTTCGCTATTTCTTTGATACCATTCAAAATCATCGTAAAAGATAAAATTACTAATATAACACCTATTATACTAGGAGAAAGTGCAAAAATTTCCCTAATAGAAACGGTAATTGTATTTGTTTGAATACTAATAAATCCACCAATGTAACTTATGATAATTAAAATAGCATATAATCCCCCTAATTTCGGATAACAAAGGCCTTTTTTTATATAATAACTTGGTCCACCTTTATACAAATCTCCATCTTTTTCTTTATAAAGAGTTCCTAAGATTGTTTCTGAATAACAAAGTACAGCAGAAAGAATAGTCATTATCCATATCCAAAAAATACTACCTGGTCCACCTATATAAATAGCAAGGGCTATTCCAGCTATACTACCAATACCAATTTTTCCAGCAAGCGACATCATAAATACAGAAAAATTAGATAATCCTTTTTTTTCTTTAGAATGAAAACTAAAAAGAATTTTTTTTAAATTAAACTGTGGAAATCTCAAATAAAATGTCAAATATACACTGGTTACAATGATAAAAGATGTTGCTACTGCCCACAATATACTGTTAATATGTTGAAACATGGTATCACCACTACCATTATATGGTGGAAAAGTTAAAAATTATGTAAAAAAAAAGAAATATACACATTTCTATTTTTTAATATTGAATACTACTTGGTATTTATCTTCGAAATCTAATTCTTCTAATTCAACCTCATATCCACTATTTTCTACAGAAGTTTTACATTCACGTATCATATTAATAATAGAACGGAAATCTTTTTTAGCTGGTTCACTAGATATTTCTTCTTCATTCGTTTGAATAACCGGTTCCTTTTTTAATTCATTTTGAATAGATTCTACTGGAATTTTTGTAGTAAATTCTGAATCATCATTCAAATGATAAGGATTTACAGAAGTAAATAATTCTTCTTGTTCTTCTGGTTTTTCTTCCGTTACTTTTTCGTTATTATAATTATATGTTTCTGGTTCTACTGATGGTAGTTCAGTTAAATTATGAACGGCTTCTTCTGATAATTTTTCACTATTTTCAAATGGATTTGAAATTTGTGTATTATTTACGTTATCATCAATATTGCTATTAGTAGAAGAAAAAGTAGTAAATTTTTCAGAAGATTGAGTATCATCTATTTTTGAATCTAGTGTATTTGTTTCTTCAGAATAAGTATTATTATTTGTATTAGAATTAAATGGATTTAATACTTCTACATCATCATTTAAAAATGGATTAAATGGTTTCTCTTCTCTTTTTGGAATTCCAAAATCCATATTAGTTTCTTGATTTTCTACATTTTCTACAAAATTTGGATTTTCGTCTTTTGGCGCAAAATTAAACATATTGAAAAATTTTCCTCTTGGTTGTTCTACATGCTGTTGTTGTACCGGATCTTCTTCTGGAATAGGAGCCATTGCGCTTGGTGCTGGAGCAACTGGTTCTTTTGCTTCTAATAAAGCATCCACATCAGCTGGCTTTTCCTCTTTAAATATATCTTCTGCATTTTTTTCTATTTTCTGAACATCCATAAATCCTGGATTAACAGGAGTAGATGAAATTGGTTCTATTGTTGGAACTTCTTCTTGATAAATAGGATTATCAGGAATATTAAATTCGTTTTTTATTTCATCATTCATTTTTGCGCCTACACTTTCATTTGTTATTATTTTTTGTTCACCAGAATCGTTAGAATTACTTTCATTTAACATTTTATCTACTTCTTCATCTGTTTTTCTTACTGTTAAACGTTCATTGATAATTCTACTTAACATATTTATTTGATCTTTATCGTTCAATTTTAATAATGATCTAGCATGTCTTTCTGAAATTTTACCATCTAATAATGCTTCTTGTACTTCATCGTTTAAATTTAAAAGTCTTAATTTATTCGCAATTGTAGATTGTGTTTTTCCTAATTTTTCAGCTAATTCAGTTTGATTAAGATACCCCATATCTAATATTTTTTTATAAGAAACCGCTTCTTCTATTGGCGTTAAATCTTGTCTTTGAACATTTTCTATTAGGGCAATTTCAGCACTATTTTTATCATCTAAATCCGTAATAATAGCCGGAATAGTTGTTTTACCTGCTAGTACAGAAGCTTTATATCTTCTTTCACCTGCTATAATTTCGTATTTATCACTAATTCTTCTAACAACAATTGGTTGAATAACACCATGTTCCTTAATTGATTCTGCAAGCTCATTAATATTTTTATCATTAAATTGTATTCTCGGTTGAAAACGATTTGGTAAAATATCATCTAAATTTAATATTTTTATCTCCTTATCCATGTTCATAATTAACACCCTCCTTATTCTGTAATATATCTTACTATATTTTGGGAAATAATGCAATTATTTTCCGGGAAATATTTTGATTTCTTTTTTTATATTAGACTTTTTTATGAAATACCATGGCAAAATAAAAATGCACCAACGTTACTCGCAAACTAGTAAGTAACATTGGTGCTTAAACCGATTTTAAGAACTACCTCTTAACATAAAAATTAATTAATAATATAATTCTGTTCTTTTAAAATATTTTTTTCTCATCTATATAATAACCTAACGTTTTTTTTGATTTATTTTATACAGTTCATTAAATCTTTCATTTGACAATATGCTTGTATAATTTGTTATTGAAATCCCATTCTTTTGCCAAGCATTTTCTTTAACTTTATACGGTTCAAATCCTAATTTTTCTCCTATTGCCTTAGATTTAATGTTACCTTCGTCATATCCACATAATATATTTTCATATCCTTGACTAAATAAAAATTTTATTATTTCAATAACTGCTTCGCTTGTATAACCTTGTCTCCAATAGTTAGGGTGAGTATTAAATGCAAGTTCTATTGCCTTAATATTTTTTTGTTCCCTATCTGCAATTACATTTCCAATTGGCTTCATCGTATCCTTTAAATATATAACCCAATCATAACTTTCTGGTTCTACAATTTCAAAACCTTCTATTTTTTTAAGGTCTTGTTTTTCAAATATAAATTCTCCTGCAATATCTCTTAATTTCAGAAAATTATATTCATATACTTTTTGTAAGTCTTCAAGTGTTCCTCTTTTTAATATTAACCTCTCTGTTTCTAATTGCGGTGTTTCATACATCATAATTATTATCTCCATTTTTTATATGATATTTTTCAAATGTTATATTTTTTTTATTAATTTTTACTTTTTCTATAGTGCTTTAAGCAGCAATTTATGATGAGATTATAATTGATTCAAAAAAAGTATAAATGTATTTTACATGTATTACTTGCTTATAGGCGAAAGATTTAAAGCCTATTTTTCTTAATTTCATTATTTTTTCTTGGAAAATGTTTATTTTCTTTTTCTTTTTTAAATAATAAAATTGTTCTTTTACTATTTTCTAATGGTAGTAAAAATTCTTCTTTTCGAATTAATTTTGTTGATAATTGCTTTAAAGCATTATCAATTTCTTTTACTTCTTCTTCTACATTTGCCTTCATTGCTATAAAATATTTCCCAACTTTTGTCATAGGAATAGCATATTCAAGTAAGATACTAGTATGCGCTACTGCTCGAGCTGTCGTAACATCAAATTCACTTCGATGAGATAGGGCATATTCTTCTGCTCGTGCATGAACAACCTCTATATCTTTTAAATTTAATTTTTGAATTACAGCTTTTAAAAATTCTACTCTTTTGTTTAAAGAATCTAATAAAGTAACTTTTAATTCTGGAAAACAAATTTTGATAACTAATCCGGGAAATCCAGCTCCTGTTCCTATATCACAGAAAGATTCTACTGTATTTAAATCTATTATTTTTACTATCGTTAAAGAATCATAAAAGTGCTTTAAGAATACTTCATCATGTTCCGTAATTCCTGTTAAATTCATTATTTTATTATATTCCACTAACATTTCATAATAAATTTCTAATTGTAATAATTGTGTTTCTGTTAATTGAATATTTAATTTTTTTAATTCTTGAATAAAATTATCTTGTTTCATTTTTAAATTCCTTTTTTAAATATACCATTAGAACGGAAATATCGGCTGGATTCACACCACTAATACGAAGCGCTTGACCTATAGAAGTAGGGCGTACTTCTTTTAATTTTTGTCTAGCTTCACTAGCTATATTTTTTACTTTATCATAATCAATTGTATCAGGGATTATTTTGTCTTCCAATTTTTTCATTTTTTCAGCTTCTTTTTCAGCTTTTAGCAAGTAACCTTCATATTTTATATTTATTTCCACTTGTTCCAAAACACTCTTATCATATGGCAAATCAATGAAGTATTTTAAATCTTCTATTTTAATTTCTGGTCTTTTTAACAAATTATATAATGATATTCCATCTTTTAAGGAAGTAGAATTTAATGATGATAAATAATCATTTGTTTCCTCTTTTGGAGTAGCTTTATGAGTGAGAAGTTGTTGCGTTAATTCTTGTATTTGTTCTTTTTTCTTTAATAAACGTTGATGTTTTTCTTCGTTAATAAGTCCTAATTGATATCCATATTCTCTTAATCTTAAATCTGCATTATCATGTCTTAATAATAATCGATACTCTGCTCTAGAAGTTAGCAAACGATAAGGATCTCTAATTCCTTTTGTTATTAAATCATCTATCAATACACCAATATAAGCTTCATTCCTTTTTAATACAAATGGTTCTTGTTTCCTTATCTTTAAAACTGCATTAATACCAGCCATTAATCCTTGGCAAGCTGCTTCTTCATATCCACTAGTACCATTTATTTGACCCGCTGTAAATAAATTTTCAATTATTTTAGTTTCTAATGAAGCTTTTAACTGAGTTGGATAAATCGAATCATACTCTATAGCATAAGCATACTTTAATATTTTAGCATGTTCTAATCCTTTTAAACTGTGAACCATTTGTTCTTGTATATTAATCGGCATACTAGTAGAAAAGCCCTGTAAATAAATGGTATTTCCATAGGTTGGATCACTTTCTATCATACTTTCTGGTTCTAAAAATAATTGGTGTCTTTCTTTATCAGCAAAACGAACAACTTTGTCTTCAATAGATGGGCAATATCTTGGACCTATTCCTTTAATATCTTTTAAACCCCCATACATACTAGATTTTGTCAAATTATTTCTAATAATTTCATGGGTTAATGGAGTGGTATAAATAAGGTGACAGGGAACTTGAGCATTAATATCATAGGTTGGTTCAATATCAAAACTAAATGATAAATGTTCTTTATCTCCTTCTTCTACCTGCATTTCACTAAAATCTATGGTATTTTTATCTAATCTAGGTGGTGTTCCAGTTTTTAATCGTTTAATAACAAACCCTAATTTAGCTAAGTTGTCACTTAAATGATTACTTGGCTTTTCTCCATGGGGACCTTCTCTGTGTCTTGTGTCTCCTACTAATATATCTGCTTTTAAATAAGTTCCTGTTGTTAAAACGACTGCTTCTGATGTAATTTTTTCACCATTTTCTAAAATTACGCCTTTTACTTGATCACTATCAACGATTAAATCTTCTACAATTCCTTCTTTCACACTAAGATTCTCTGTATTTGAAATAGTTTTCCACATATTTTGTGGATAAATGATTTTATCTCCTTGTGCACGTAAAGCTTTGATAGCAGGCCCTTTTTTATTATTTAACATTTTGATTTGTAAATGAGACTTATCTGCATTAATACCCATCTCGCCACCTAATGCATCAATTTCTCTAACTACTATTCCTTTTGCAGATCCACCAATAGATGGATTACATGGCATATCGGCAATATTTTTAATATTTCCTGTTACTAATAGAGTTTTTTCACCCATACGAGCAGCAGCTAATGAGGCTTCACATCCAGCATGACCGCCACCTACTACTATGATTTTATAATCCATAAAGTTCACTTCCTTTTAACTTTTCATATTATACTATCAAATATTTCAGAAGACAATAACATAAACAAATAAATTAACGATATACTATAGTAGGTGATAACGATGAAAGATGAAATTAGAATTTTATTTCTACAAAATGTAGGAAATGATTTGGATGGTGAAACATTAAGATATATAGTGGATGTACAAGATGGAAATTACAAAATTCAACCTTTTATAAAAAATGAAAAAACATTGAACTACATATTTCATAAAGTTTGTTATGATTTTGATGAATTATCTTTTTATAATCAACAAAGATATGAAAAATTTCATATTCAATTAAAAAGAGTAAACGGCAATGTTTACTCTGTAGAACAAAAGACTTTTCAAAAGAAAAATCAATTATTTACCTAAACAAAATTGACTAAATAGGGTATCAATTAATTCGGTTTCATAAGAAACCCCAATAATCTCTCCTAATTTGTCCCAGATATTTTTAATATCTATCTCAATAATATCGATTGGTAATCCTGATTTTAATCCTTTTTCAATATCTTCAATACTATCTCTTATTTGATTTAAAATAGCTAAACTTCTAGCACTTGTAACAAACGTCATGTCACTTGTTTCAATTTTTTCCAAATTGAAGATTTCTTTTATTTTTTCTTTTAATTCATTGATTCCTTCTTTATTCTTTATGCTCATTTTTACAATATGATCTTCTGGAAGTTTACTTAAATCTATTTTACTTTCTAAATCTGTTTTGTTCAAAATAATGATGTAATTTTTATTTTGAACTTTTTTTAATAATTCTAAATCTTCTTCGGTTAATGGTTGATTATTATTCAATACATATAATATCAAATCAGAATTGGAAATCAATTGTAGACTTTTATTCACTCCTATTTTTTCTACAATATCTTCCGTTTTTCTTATACCTGCCGTATCGATCATATTTAAAATAAAGCCACCTATATTAATTTTTCCTTCTACAATATCACGTGTCGTTCCTTCTATTTCCGTCACAATTGCTTTTTCTTCTCCAAGAAGAGTATTTAATATACTGCTTTTTCCTACGTTTGGCTTTCCAATAATAGAAGTTTTTATGCCTTCTGTAATAATTTTTCCACTTTTACTATCTTCTAAGATTTTTAATATTTTTTCTTTGATTTCAGCTATTTTTGGAGTTAACATTTCATAAGTCATTTCTTCTATATCTTCATATTCAGGATAATCAATATTTACTTCTATATTCGCTAATATTTTAACAATATCGTCACGAAGACTTTGTATTTTTTTTGAAACATTTCCCGATAATTGATTAATAGACAATTTACGAGCCGGTTCTGTTTTTGCTTCTATTAAATTCATAATCCCTTCTGCTTCTTCTAAATCAATTCTTCCATTTAAAAAAGCTCTTTTTGTGAATTCACCAGGACTTGCTGGTACACAACCATTCTCTAATAGTAATTGTAATACTTTATTTGTAGTAGCAATACCACCATGTGAATTAATTTCTACAATATCTTCTCTAGTATAGGTTTTAGGAGCTCGCATAACGCTTAATAAAACTTCATCTATCATTTGATTTTTATCAACAATGTGACCATAATGAATCGTATGAGATGGAACAGTTGTTAAATCTTTTCCTTTAAATATTTTATTGACAATGTCAATTGCATTAGAACCACTTACTCTAATAATAGAAATGGCTCCAACGCCAAGTGGAGTTGCGATTGCTGCAATGGTTTCTTCCATTATTTTACCTCTCTCATTTTTCTTTTATATCCAAAAAATTGAAGCAAAGCGGTTGGCTCTTTAAATACTTCAAATGATACAGCTTTATCTGCAAAAGTTACTAACCATCCTTCTAAATATTTTGGTGGAATTTTATTTAAAGGAAACATATGCCTTAATATAATATTTTCTACTTTTTTATTCATTAAATCAGGAAAATATTGATAAGAATTGATTACTGCTTCTTTAGCATGCACAAAACCATGTTTTTGAAGCAATGGCTTTTTTTCTTCATTATCTTGCCATGGTTTAAAATAAAAATCATGTAATAAACCACCGATAGCTGCCGCTTTATAATCTTTATTTAGTTGTTTTGCCCATTTATAGGCTTTTTTTGAAACTGCTAGTGAATGATCATACACGGTAATATCTCCGTGATGTTTATAATTCTTTCTTTTCTGAAATTCCTCACTTTTTAGAATTTCTTTAACGATTTGATAATATTCTACTTTATCATTTACTGACATGATATCACGTCCTTTTTACTAGTTAAGTTTACAATAAAACATACTTCTAGTCAAGTTTATGAAAAAGAAAAAAAAAGATATGTATTCATACCTTTATTTTTCAATATATTTTATAACAACATGTCTATCTTTGCCTTCTCCAAAGCTTTCTGTTGTTAAATTAGAATATTCATTAATGATATTATGGACTAATCTTCTTTCATAAGAATTCATTGGATCTAATGAAACATCTAAATGAGATTTTTCCATTTCTTCTGCTATTTTTCTTACTTCTATTTCAATATTTTTCATTTTTTTTAATTTATAATTACCAACATCCACACTTATTTTTAAATTAATACCGGCTTCTGTTTTTATTGCTTGTCTTAAAATTGTTTGGATAGCATTTAAATTTTTTCCTTCTTTTCCTATTAAAATAGCATTATTATCTGATACAAGTGTAATATTAAAGGATTCATTATTGTTTAAAATTTCACTTGTAATATCAAGATTTAATAATTTTGATAAATTTTCTATATATTCTGTTATAAAGTTTTTGACATCTTCTTTTTTTAAAGCTGATACAATATATTTCGAGCTCTTAAATAATTTTCCTTCTACAAACTCTGACTTCAAAAAGAAATCATCTTGTGTTAAATTTGTCTTTTTTAAAATATTTTCTAATGCTTCTTCTTTTGTTTTTGCTTCTTCTTTAACTATTTCTAACATTTTTTTTACTCCTTTTTACTAAAAGATTTTGTATAATCGTGAATAAATTTGATATTGTCCAATAAACTGCGATACCAGTTGAAATAGAGAAAGTAGCAATTGTCATAAAAATAATCATCATATTTGTCATACTTTTCATTTGTTTTTGTTGTTCACTAGACATAGAAGCTCCGCTATTTAATTTGAAAGAATAATATGTTGTAAGAGCAATGATAATAATAAATATTGCATAATAGAATTTTCCTTGCGCTACTGCTACTGCTGGACTAGTTCCAAGTTGGAATAATCCTAAGAAAGTTTCTTCAAAAATAACAGGAATTCTATTAATTGCTTCTAAATAAGCAAAAAATAATGGAATTTGAATAAATGAGAATAAACATCCAGACAATGGATTAATTTGATATTTTTTATAAATCATCATCATTTCTTGTGATTTAGCCATCATAGATTCTTGATCTGTTCTATTTTGATATTTCTTCTCTAATTTATTTAACTCTGGTTGAGCCAATTGAATATTTTCAGATTGCATTGCTTGTTTTCTTGTAAATGGAAATAATATTAAACGAATTAATAAAGTTGAAATGATAATGGCAAAACCATAACTTTTAACAAATTTTCCTAAATTAATAATTAACCACGCCAAGGGTTTTACAAAGATCGTTGACCAAATACCTTCATATCCACCTGTCGTTACACTAAATTCAGAACAACTTGGTAGATTATCTAAGTCTACTTTATCACTATGTTCTTTATAAATATTTAATGTTGTTTCATCTTCTGGTTTACATAAAATGTTTTCCACTAAAGCTTGATTCGTTGTAGTATTTAATACACTTTTGTTATCATTATCTTTTAACATTTTTGTACAGCCTGTAGTTGAAAATAACAATAACATTAACATTATAATTTTTATTTTATTTTTCATTCGTTCCTCCTATAATACCTAATTTTTGAAAACAGAAATTTAAATCCTCTTTCATTTCTTGGTATGATTTTGTCAATATACTTCTATTTACCATTATAATACAATTAAAAGATTTTTTATAGTCATTTTCATCAATTATATCTTTTAACTGTCTTTTTATTTTGTTTCTAATTACCGCTTTGCAGAAATGTTTACTGACAGAAAAACCAAATTGATAAGGGCCAATTTCTTTCTTTTCTAAAAAAATTAAATATTCTTTGTATCTAAATGGTTTTGTACCTTGAATGATTCTATTATATTCTGTATTTTCTTTAATTATATTTATTTTTTTCATAATATCGCCTCTTATAAGGAAAAAACCACTTTTAAGTGGTCAAAATTAATGAGATAAAACTTTACGTCCTTTTCTTCTTCTATTATTAATGATATTTGTTTTCATACGAGCAAAGAATCCTTGTTTTTTACTTCTTTTTCTATTATTTGGTTGATATGTTCTTTTCATAGTTTATAACACCTCCCGAACTAAAATATCTCATTGCTCTTAACATTATATAGATAAATGCTATGTTTGTCAAATAAAAAATATTCTAAATTAACTTATTTAATAAAAAAAATAAGATTTAAGTTAAAAAAGTTTTACACAGGATAAAAGCAATGTCAAATTAATAAAAAAATTTAAACATAAAAATCCACTGTTTTTTCAACAATTTTTTTCTTTATTTTACATAGTTATTTTACAGTTTTACACATAATTTGTGGAAAAGTAAATGCACAGGATATGTTAATTGTTTATAAAATTTAATAACTTTTTTCCACATGTTGTTAAAAATACTTTTTTTCTTTTTTTTTAAAGCCTTTTTGATGATTTATTATCTGGAAAACTCTGTGATTTATTTTTATAAAATTATTTCCCAATATTTTTCCACAAAAATACTTTTTTTTTATTAAAAAATAAGGTAAAATGTAGTCAGTTGATTCTTTAAAAATGGGGGTGATTTTTAATGAATACAAAACTTCTTTGGAATTCATTTTTAGAAAAAATTAAGAATGAGATTTCACCTGCGTCATTTGAAGCTTGGTTTTTAGATACTGAACTTTATGAATTAAAAGATGGCACAGCAAAAGTTAGTGTTCCAATGTCCATACAAAAGAAAAGTTTAAAAGAAAACTACAATGATCTGGTAGAAGAAATATTTACTGAAGTTAGCGGTACTAATTTTAAATTCGAATATTTTACAAAAGAAGAAATTGATAATAATATTGAAATTGATACAGACATCATTGGTGTTCCAGCCGTTAATTTTGAAAGCAATTTAAATCCACATTATACATTTGATAACTTTATAGTAGGCGCTAGTAACAAATTTGCTAAAACAAGTGCTTTTGCCGTTGCCGAATATCCGGGAAATATGTATAATCCACTTTTTTTATATGGAAATAGTGGACTTGGAAAAACTCATTTAATGCATGCAATAGGCAATTATATTGTTAAAAATTCTAAAAAAAGGGTTTTATATGTTACTTGTGATAAATTTGCAGAAGATTTTACGGGTATCCACAAAAAAAGTGAAGATGGTACCAATTTTGACAGTATGGAACTATTTAGAAAAAAATATCGAGATGTAGATGTTTTAATTATTGATGATATTCAATATTTAGGACCTATGACAAAAACACAACAAGAATTTTTCCACACATTTAATGATTTATATGGAAATAATAAACAAATAATTATTTCATCCGACCGATCACCAGATGACTTAAAACTATTGGAAGATCGTTTGAAAACAAGGTTTACATGGGGATTAACCATTAGTATTGATACACCTGATTTTGATTTGAGAATGAATATTATCGATAAAAAATTAGAAAACCATGTACTTGCTGGAGAATTTCCAAAAGAAGTAAAGGAATATATTGCTAGTAATTGTACATCAGATATTAGAAAATTAGAGGGGGCTATTACAAGGGTAACAGCTTATGCAACTATGATGAATGGATCTGATATCACTTTAGACTTAGCTGTTGAAGCATTAAAAGATTATTTTGTAAAGAGTATTATTTCTAAAAATAAAATAGATCAAGTACAACAATTAGTAGCAAGAAACTATAATATTTCAGTAGAAGATTTAAAAAGCAAAAGAAGAGCAGCTAATATTGCTTTTCCTAGACAAGTAGCTATGTATATATGTAGAGTACACCTAGAAGAATCTCTTCCTAAAATAGGAATTGAATTTGGTGGAAAAGATCATACCACTGTAATGCATTCTGTGGATAAAATTAAAAAACAGTTGAAAACTAATCAAGAGCTTTCAATTAAAATTAATAAAATTGTGAATGAAATAAAATAATGTAGTGGAAAAGTTAAAAATTGTAAACTATAAAGTGTGAAATATATTATAAATTTTTCCTTAAAAAATAAGGAAGCTTTACACTTTTCCACACTTTCTACACTATTAATAATAATATATAATAATAAATTAATAAAAAAGGAGAATCGTTATGAAAGTAGAAATTAAACAAAATATTTTAATTGAACATTTAAATTATGTAATAAAAGGAATATCTAGTAAAAATATTATTCCTGTACTAAATTGTATTAAATTTGAATTATCTGATGAAGGATTATATTTAACAAGTACAGATAATGAAATTGCTATAAAAACATTTATTCCACAAACGGATATCATAAATATAGAAAGATGTGGAAAAATTGTCGTATCTGGTAGATATATATATGATATTATCAAAAAATTACCAAATACAACAATTAAAATAGAAGAAGTAATTGATAATAAACTTTATATTACAACAGAAACAAGTGAATTTACATTAAATTGTAATGAAAAAGATGAATTTCCAGATATTGATTTGTCTGATACAAAAACACCTGTTTATATTAACAAAAGAGTATTTAAAAATATTATTAGACAAACTTCATTTGCCGCTTCTTTACAAGAATCTAGACCAATTTTAACAGGTATCAATTTTAAAATTTCAGGAAATACATTAGAATGTACAGCAACAGATTCTTATCGTTTATCACGAAAAAAAGTAGAAATTAATTCTCAACTTGAAAATGATGTAAATATTGTCATACCAAACAGAAATCTAAATGAACTATTAAAATTATTAAACGAGGATGATGATGAAATTGAATTACACATCTTTAATAATAAAGTAATTTTTAAATTTAACAGTATTATTATGATGACAAGGTTAATTAACGGAACTTATCCCGATACTTCTAAATTGATTCCAGAAGAATTTAAAGTAAAATTTGTAGTAAACTTAAACGAATATTTAGAAGCAATTGATAGAGCAAGTTTACTTACAAACGATACAGATAAAAATACAATTAAATTAGAATCTAAAAATGATTTAATCATTGTATCATCTAGTATTCCAGAAATAGGAAATGTAGAAGAAAAAGTATATATTAAAAGAGAAAACAATGAAGAAATTACCATTTCATTTAGTTCTAAATATATGATGGATGCAATCAAATCATTTGAATGTGATGAAATTGAGTTATTATTTAATGATGAAATTCATCCAATTATTCTAAAAAATAAAGAAAGTGATGACTTAATTCAGTTAATTTTACCAATTAGGACATATTAAATTGCATTTATGTGCAATTTTTTTCATAATTAGACAAATTTAGACATAACTAATTTATATAGTATATAACCCGAAAGGGGGTGTTTTGGTGGAACAATATGAAATTAACTTTTCCACATGTATCTTGATACCAGTAGATAAATATCATACAAAGGTAATCGAATTAGAGCAAGAATTTATCATTCCATCCACAACACTAGAGATATTAGATTATAGCTGTAAATATTATGGAAGTTCTTATTTAGGAAGGAAGGCTGGAAGCATCAATATTCTCAAAAATATTTATAAAGTTCCTATTATGGTGGAAGAATCAAAAAATATTATTTTTTTTCCATTGAATTCGCCTAGATATCACCATGCTACTTGGGTTTCGTTAAGACAATTAAAAAGTTATCATAAAAAACAAAATCAAACAGAAATAGTTTTTCAAAATAATCAAAGGATAACACTACCAATTTCTTATCTGTCATTTCAAAATCAAGTATTAAGAGCAAGTTATTTAGAAATTGTTACTCACAATCGAAAAAAGAAAGAATAAAAAGGAAAAATAAGCAAAACCGCTTATTTTTTTAACTTATTTATGATATAATTATAAATAGGTATAGGAGTATGCTTAATATATAAAAATCGTTTAAAAGGCGTTTTAATGGTAAAAGAAGGTGAGATATGTATATAAAAAGCCTTTATCTCAACAATTTTAGAAATTATGAATCTGTGAAAGTAGATTTTAAAAATGGAATTAATATTATTGTTGGTGAAAATGGACAAGGAAAAACCAATTTATTAGAAGGAATTTATGTTCTTGGAATTACAAAATCACATCGTTCTTTTATCGATAATAATTTAGTGAAAAATGGAACAAAAAAGGCAATGATCCAAGGCATTTTACAAAATGATACATTAGATACTAAATATGAGATAGAACTTAGTAATCAAAAAATATTAAAAATTGATAATGATGTTATTAAATCGATTACTAGCTATGTATCAAATATTAATGTTATTATTTTTTATCCAGATGATCTAGAAATTATAAAAGGTTCTCCTAATTTGCGTAGAAGATACATTAATATTGAATTAAGCCAATTGCAATCAGGTTATATGATATTATTAAACGAATATAATAAAATTTTAAAAATGAGAAATGATTATTTAAAACAACCAATAATAGACGATTCATACTTAAAGATTCTAACAGATTATTTAATAGAAAAGGCAACTCTTATAACAAAAATGCGTAATAAGTTTATCAATTATTTAAATGAATATGTTTCTAGTATTTATGAAAATATATCATCTATACCTAATTTTAATTTGCAGTATAAAACAAATTTAAATTTTTCTGATTTTAAAGAAGAAACAATTAAAGAACAATATAGATTAAAATTTGAATCTAATTTAGAATTAGAAAAGAGATTAAAGACTACTTGTTTTGGACCTCATAAAGATGATTTAGAATTTTTTATTGGTGATTATAATTTAAAAACATTTGGTTCACAAGGGCAACAAAGAATGGCAATATTATCTTTAAAATTAGCAGAAATTGAAATTTTTAAAAAATATAAAAATACCATTCCAATTTTATTATTAGATGATGTATTTAGCGAATTAGATGATAAAAAAAAGAATAATTTACTTCATTATATAAACGAAAATATTCAAACAATTATTACAACAACAGATATTAACAATATAGATAAAAATATAGTTGACACAGCAAAAATAATTGAAATAGAAAATGCAACAATCAAAACAGAGGTGAAATAAATGGAAGAAAATAAACAACATTATGATGCATCCGATATTCAAGTGTTAGAAGGATTGGAAGCAGTAAGAAAACGTCCAGGTATGTATATTGGTACAACTGATGTAAAAGGATTACATCATTTAGTATGGGAAATTGTGGATAACTCAATTGATGAAGCTTTAGCTGGATATTGTAATAATATTGAAATTGTTATCAATAAAGATAATTCCATTACCGTAAAAGATAATGGTAGAGGAATACCAGTTGGAATCCACGCAAAAACAGGAATTTCAACAGTAGAAACTGTTTACACAGTATTGCATGCAGGTGGAAAATTTGGTGGTGGCGGATACAAAGTATCTGGTGGTTTACATGGCGTAGGTGCTAGTGTTGTAAATGCTCTATCTAAGTGGGTTACAGTAACTGTTTATAAAGATGGCAAAATTTATGAATGTAAATTTGCTAATGGTGGAAAAACAACCCAAAAATTAACTGTAATAGGAGAATGTGAAAAAGAAAGAACTGGTACCACTGTAACATTTAAACCAGACCCAGAAATTTTTGACACAGATATCTATGATTATGAAACTTTAAAAGTAAGAACTCGTGAATTAGCTTTTTTAAATAAAGGATTAAGATTGACATTAAGAGATGACAGAGACGATGAAGATACTACAGGTGAAGTTTTCCACTATGAAGGCGGAATCAGCGAATATGTTAGATATTTAAACAAAAATAAAACACCAATTCATGAACAAATTATTCATTTAGAAGGTGAAGAAGATGGTGTTATGTTTGAGGTTGCTTTACAGTATAATGATGGTTATAGTGATAGTATTTATTCATTTGTTAATAATATAAATACTCATGATGGTGGAACACATGAGGAAGGTGTTAGACGAGCATTGACACGTATTATCAATAGTTATGCAAGAAAAAGTAAAATATTAAAGGACAAAGATGAAAATTTAACTGGTGATGATGTAAAAGAGGGATTAACAATGATCGTTTCTTGTAAACATCCAAATCCTCAATTTGAAGGTCAGACAAAGGGTAGATTAGGAAATTCTGAAGTTCGTAAATTAGCAGATAGTGTTTTTAGTGAAGGTTTTGAACGTTTTCTAATGGAAAATCCAGATACTGCAAAAATTATTATAGAAAAAGCCACTGTAGCATCTCGTGCTAGAATGGCTGCAAAAAGAGCTCGCGAAGCTACCAGAAGAAAAACGGCATTAGATGGTTTTAATACTATTGGAAAGTTAGCCGATTGTACTAGTAAAGATGCGTCTATTAGTGAAATATTTTTAGTCGAAGGAGATTCTGCCGGTGGATCTGCAAAAGATGCTAGAATACCTGCCACTCAAGCTATCCTTCCACTAAGAGGAAAAATATTAAATGTTGAAAAAGCAAGGTTAGATAGAGCTTTGTCAAATGAAGAAATCAGAACGATTATTACTGCTTTTGGAACAGGAATAGGAGAAGAGTTTGATTTAAGTAAACTAAGATATCATAAAATTGTAATTATGACAGATGCCGATGTAGATGGGTCTCATATTAGAATTCTACTTTTAACTTTATTTTATAGATTTTTTAGACCAATTGTAGAAGGAGGATATGTATATGCAGCACAACCTCCATTATATAAAGTAATTAATGGTAAAAATATTAAATATGTTCTTACAGATGAAGAATTGGAAGAATATAGAAAAACATTAAGTCCAAATGCAAAACCTATTGTTCAACGTTTTAAAGGTTTAGGAGAAATGGATGCTATTGATTTACGTGAAACTACAATGCATATTAATAATCGTGTTTTAAAAAGAGTAACCGTAGAGGATGCAATTGCAGCAGATAAAGTATTTACAGATTTAATGGGTGATGATGTTAATCCTCGTAAATCCTTTATTGAAGAATTTGCTAAATTTGCAGAAATGTTGGATGTATAGGGGGATATTATGGATAGAATAATAGAAAAAAATATAGTACAAGAAGTAAAAGATTCATTCTTAGAATATTCCATGAGTGTTATTGTAGCTCGTGCAATTCCTGATTTAAGAGATGGATTAAAGCCAGTTCATCGTAGAATTTTATATTCTATGTATGAATCTGGATACACAGCTGACAAACCACATCGTAAAAGTGCTAGAATTGTCGGAGATGTAATGGGAAAATATCATCCACACGGAGATTCTAGTATTTATGAAGCAATGGTTCGTATGGCTCAACCATTTAGTTTTAGACATATGTTAGTTGATGGCCATGGAAACTTTGGTAATATGGATGGCGATGGAGCAGCAGCTATGCGTTATACAGAAGCTCGTTTATCTAAGTTATCTCTAGAAATGGTACGTGATATTAACAAAGACACTGTTGATTTTAAACCTAATTTTGATGAAACAGAAAAAGAACCAGAAATTTTACCATCTAGATTTCCTAATATTTTAGTAAATGGATCTATGGGTATTGCAGTTGGTATGGCAACTAACATTCCACCACATAATTTAGGTGAAGTTATCGATGGTTGTGTTGCTTATATTGAAAATCCAGATATAGATACATCTGAGTTAATGCAACATATCAAAGGTCCCGATTTTCCAACTGGTGGAATTATATTAGGAAATAGTGGCATTAGAAAAGCTTATGAAACTGGTAGAGGTACTATCACAATTCGTGGAAAAGTAGAGATAGAAGAACATAATGGTAGACATAGAATTATTGTCACTGAATTACCATACCAAGTAAATAAAAAAGAATTTCAAGAAAGAATTGGTCAATTAGTAAGAGACAAAGTATTAGATGGTATTAGTGATTTACATGAAGAGTCAAATTTAGAAAATCCAGTTCGTGTGGTAATTTATTTAAAGAAAGAAGCAAATGCGAATGTTGTTTTAAACAATTTATACAAGCATACTCAACTTCAAACTACATATGGTATTAATTTATTAATGATAGATCAAAAAACACCACGTATTTTACCTTTAAAAGAAGTTATTTCTAAATACATTGATTATCAAAAAGAAATTATTATTAGAAGAACAAAATTTGATCTAAATAAGTGTGAAGCTAGAGTTCATATTTTAGAAGGATTAAAAATTGCACTAGACAATATTGATGAAATAATTAAAATTATTAAATCTTCTAAAACAGATGATATTGCTAAAGAACAGTTAATTTCTAAATTTGCATTAGATATCATACAATGTGAAGCTATTCTAGAAATGAAATTAAGAAGATTAACTGGATTAGAAAAAGACAAAATTGAAAATGAATTAAAAGAATTATTGCAACGAATTGAAGAATTAAAAGCAATATTAGCTTCAGAGCAAAAAGTATTAGATATTATTAAAACAGAGTTATTAGAAATTAAAGATAAATACAGCGATGAAAGAAGAACTCATATTGATATGACAGCTATTGAATACATAGAAGATGAATCTTTAATTCCAGAAGAAAATGTAATTATTACATTAACAAATAAGGGATACATTAAAAGATTAGCTAGTGATACTTATAAATCTCAAAATAGAGGTGGAGTAGGTATCAAAGGAGTGACTACTAATGAGGAAGATTTTGCTCAATATTTATTAACAATGAGTACTCATGATTACGTATTATTCTTTACAAATAAAGGTAAAACTTATCGTATGAAAGGATATGAAATTCCATTATTTAACAGACAATCTAAGGGGTTACCAATTATTAATTTAATTCCAATTGAAAAAGAAGAATACGTAACAGCTATGTTAAAAATTGAAAAAGAAGAACAAAATAAATATATTGTTTTCTGTACAAAATCTGGATTGATTAAACGTACAAATATTAAAGAATTTGATAATATACGTACTAATGGTAAACTTGCTATCACTTTAAAAGACGATGATGAATTGATTGCTGCAAAGAAAACAAGTGGCGAAAATGAAATATTGATAGCTTCATCAAACGGTAGAATGATTCGCTTTGAAGAAAAAGAAATTAGAATTATGGGAAGAACAGCGTCCGGAGTCAAGGGAATTAACGTAGAAAATGGTATTTGCGTTGGTTGTGAGATAGCAGAAGCAGGACAACAAATTTTAGTAGTAACAGAAAAAGGTTATGGCAAAAAGACTAATCTTGATGAATATAGAATGACACATAGAGGAAGTAAAGGTGTAAAAGCCTTAAATGTAACTGCAAAAAATGGTAATATTGTTTCCTTTAAAACTGTAAGTGATAATGAAGACCTTATGATTATAACAAATAATGGAATTGTTATAAGATTACCATTAGAACAAGTTTCATCAACTGGTCGTGTAGCGCAAGGCGTTAAGTTAATTAATTTAAAAGATGAACAAATAGTTAGTACGATAGCTATTGTAGAAAAAGAAGAAACAGAAATAAATGTAGAAATAGAAGAAAGTAAAGAATAAAATCTTTGCTTTTTTTTATGTTTCACGTGAAACATAAAAAAATAATTAAATGTAATGTTTCACGTGAAACATTGATAAAATACTAATTATAAATTGTAAATTATTTATTTTGATATATAATTAATAAAAAATAAAAGCTTTATTGAATTTTGTTATAGTTTAGTGATTTAAATAATAAAAAAAATTCAATAGAAAAATATTAACACACTAAAATAATGTTTCACGTGAAACATTGATAAAAAATTGATTTAATAGAAAAAATAATATATATTATTACTGACACAACATTTATATTTGAAACAGGTCAGGATTGGAAAATAGCAGCCTTAAGAGTCAATGAATGTGTGTGTCACTTTTTTTATATAAAGCGGTGATATTATGAATGAAAAATATATGAATATAGCTTTAATAGAAGCAAAAAAAGCATATAAAAAAAATGAAGTGCCAATTGGCTGTATAATTGTAAAAAATAACAAAATAATATCGAAAGCATACAATAAAAAAGAAAAAACAAATGTGGTGACAAAACATGCAGAAATTATAGCAATTGAAAAAGCATGTAAAAAATTAAAAACATGGCATTTAAATGATTGTATTTTATATACTACAGTTGAACCATGCTTAATGTGCACAGGAGCTATTATACAATCTAGAATGAAAAAAGTAGTATATGCTACTGAAAACGAAAAATATGGTTCTTTAAATAAAATTGTAAAAGAAAGTAAATCAAAATTAGAAATCGAAAAAAATATTTTGGCAGAAAAATCAATTTCTTTATTACAAAATTTTTTTAATAAAAAAAGAAAGTAAAGACTACTTTCTTTTTCATTAAAATGATATAATATGAAAGATGAGGTGATAGGATGTATCAGAGTTTATATAGAAAATATAGACCAAAATCATTTAATGAAGTAGTTGGTCAAACAGTAATTGTTCAAACGTTAAAAAATTCTGTCAAAAAGAATAAACTATCACACGCTTATTTATTTGCAGGACCAAGAGGTACAGGAAAAACTAGTATTGCTAAAATATTAGCTAAAACAATTAATTGTGAAAATTTAATAGATGCCAATCCATGTAATAAATGTGTTAATTGTACACAAATAAATAATAAGCAATTTGTAGATATTATAGAAATAGATGCAGCTTCTAATAATGGAGTGGATGAAATAAGAGAAATAAACAATAAAGTAAATTTAGTTCCTAGTATGGGAAAATATAAAGTATATATTATAGATGAAGTTCATATGTTAACAACTGGTGCATTTAATGCTTTATTAAAAACGCTGGAAGAACCTCCGTCTCATATCATTTTCATTCTAGCAACAACAGAACCTCATAAAATTCCTGCTACAATCTTGTCAAGATGTCAACGTTTTGATTTTAAAAAAATAAGTCAAATTGAAATGAAAAAAAGAATAGATCAAATAGTAAAAGAGGAAAATATTAAGATAGAAGAAGAGGCTATTGATGAAATATCGATTTTGTCAGATGGTGGTATGCGTGATGCATTAAGTATGTTAGATCAGGCTATAGCTTATTCAGATGATAATATTACTATTCAAGATATTCATGAAATAAATGGCACTATTACCAACAATGAACTTGGTGATTTTATATATAAACTAATGAATAATAATACAAAAGAAATATTAAACAAAATAGATGAGTTAGATATTAAGGGAAAAGATTTTGTAAAACTAACCGAAGAAATTATTTTGTTTTTAAGAAATCTATTAATTTCCAAGATGATAAATGAATCAAATGATGAAACAATTCTTGAATTAAAAGAACTGATGAATGCAGATCAAATAATGAATTATATTAAAAAATTTAATTCAATTCTAAATGAAATGAAAAATTCTAATCATCCACGAATTATATTTGAGGTATTAATGATACAATTATTAGATAAAACAAAGCAGAATTCAGAAGAACCAATAAGAAAACCTAAAATAGATGATAGTTTAAATAAAACACCAAAAATTGAAAATAAAAAATTAGATGATTCAAAGATTGAGCAAGTAATAGAAAACAATCAAGCTAACATTATCAATTCTATGAAGAAAATAAGGATAAATAATACTTTGTGTCAATTAGACAAAAATAAGGCAATTTTAATAAAACAAAAACTGCAAGAAATGAATAATACATTAATATTAGATGAATATGCCATTTATTATTCTATGCTGCTAGAAGGGAAATTAACTGCTTATGGAAATAATACATTAATATTTGTATTTGGGACAGAAGGTTTATCAAATGAATTTAATCAAAATATAGAAGAAATAGAAAAAATGTTGAAAAAATATTTAAATGAAGATTGTAAAGTAATAGCAACTTATCAACAAGAATGGAACAACATAAAAATAGAATATGCTAAAAATAAAAATCAATATCATTATATAGAAGAGCCAAAGTTAACTACAAAAAAACAAGAAAATAGTATTGAACAAGAATTTGAAAATATAATAGAGTATAGTTAGGAGAAATAAAAATGAATATACAAGCAATGATGAAACAAGCTCAAAAATTACAAAAAGATATGATGAGTGAAAAAGAAAAAATAGATAACACAGAATATATAGGTACTTCTTCTTTTGTAACAGTCAAAATGATGGGTAATAAAACTGTAAAAGAAGTAAAGATAGATATGGAATCTATTGATAAAGATGAAATAGAATTATTACAAGATATGATAGTGGTAGCTATCAATCAAGCAATTCAAAAAATAGATGAGGATACTGAAAAAAAATTAGGTAAATATACAAAAGGAATGCCAGGTTTATTTTAATGAAATATCCAAAAACTTTAAATGAACTAATCGAATGCTTTAAAAAACTACCTGGTATTGGGGAGAAAACAGCAGAACGTTATGCATTATCTTCATTAGAATTAAGTGATGAAATATTAGAACTATTTTCCACATCATTAAAAAATTTAAAAAAAAATATCAAGAGATGTAGCATATGTAATAACTTTTCAGAAGGTGATATATGTGAAATTTGTAAAATTCAAGACCGAGATAAACAAACTATATGTTTAGTAGAATCTCCAAAAAACGTTGTATTATTTGAAAAATTAGGTATTTATAATGGTGTATATCATGTATTAGATGGATTAATTTCTCCTTTAGATGGAGTGAATCCAGAAGACATCAAAATTAATAAATTAATAGATAGAATTGATAAAGAAAATATAAAAGAAATTATTATTGCCATAAAACCTGGAATAGAGGGGGAAACAACAGCTTTATATATTACAAAAATATTAGAAAATAAAAATGTTAAAATTACTAAAATAGCGCATGGTATTCCTCTTGGAATTGATATGGAATATATTGATGCCTTAACATTGGAGCAAGCATTAGAGGATAGAACTTCTATTTCTTAGTAGACAAGCATATTATTTAATGGTGATAATATGTTGAAAAAAATATTAGATGTAATGAAAAAAATAATATTCAGTATTCTCCTTTTATATGGGTACAATATGATTGCAACCCCCATAAATGTGATGATACCAATAAATTTTATAACCATTGGAGCTGTAACAATATTAGGATTTCCAGCTCTATTTGCGTTTATTATTATTAATATAGTTGTATTTTAAGGAAGTGTAATATGTTAGATGAATACGAGGTAGAACAAAGTAAAGTAGTAAAAATACTTAAAAATAGTATTTTAAAAGACAAGATATCACATGCTTATTTATTTGAAACAAATGGATATAAAAATAAAAAAAATGTAGCATTAGCGTTCGCTAAAATGATATTATGCCCTTATCATTATAGTAATAATAAAAATTGTGTAAATTGTACACAATGTAAAAATATAGATAAAAATATATTTCCAGAAATTAAAATTATTGAACCAGATGGTTTGTGGATAAAAAAAGAACAATTAGATGTTTTACAAAAAGAATTTAGTGAAAAAAGTATTTTATCTAACAAAAAAATTTATATTATAAATAATGCTGATCGATTAAATAAATCCGCTTCTAATTCTATTCTTAAATTTTTAGAAGAACCAGAAGAAAATATAATAGCAATCCTTATAACAGATAATATGTACCAATTATTAAATACCATTATATCTAGATGTCAGATTATAAGTTTTACTCGTGAACATAATATTTCGACAACAACATTTGTAGAAAAAATAAAAAATGGCATTAACATATCAGAAAAAAAACAAAATACAGATGAAACAATTTTAGCACAAGTAGAACAAGTTATAGAATTTATAAAATATTATGAAAAAAATAAAATAGATACTATTTTAAAAACACAAAAATTATGGCATAATAATTTTAAAGAAAAAGATGACATTTTATTTGCAATAAATGTTATGATTTTATTTTATCAAGACATATTAAATTATAAACTTGATAGAAATATTAAAATATTTAATCCTTTTGAAGAACAAATAAGAGAATTAGCTAATAACAATACAACAATGAGTTTAACAAAGAAAATGAATATTTTAATACAATCAAAACAAAAAATAAATGTAAATATAAATGCTTCTTTATTTATAGATAAAATAATTATGGATTTAGAAAGATGTGATTAGATGAAAGTAGTAGGAGTTGTATTTGAAAATGATGATAAAATATACTATTTAGATGCTTCTAAATTTGATTTAAAAAAAAATATAACAGTAGTAGCAAAAACAGAAAAAGGATTATTTTTTGCTAAAGTAGTTTCAGTCAATGAAAATGACAAAGAAATAATTGGACAAGTTGTTAGAATATCCTCTAAAAAAGATTATTTGGAATTTAAAAATAATCAAAAATTAGCCCGTGAAGCATTAAAAAAATGTCGAAACTTAGCTGAAAAATATCATTTAAATATGAATATTATTGATGCTACTTTTAATTTAAATAAAGACCAATTATTATTTCATTTTTATTCAGATGAAAGAATTGATTTCAGAAATCTAGCAAAAGAATTAGCTTCTATTTACAAAACAAGAATAGAATTAAGACAAATAGGAGTAAGAGATAAGGCAAAAAAAGTTGGTGGCTATGGAAGTTGTGGTCAAAAATTATGTTGTTCTAGATTTTTAAATGATTTTGATTCTATTTCTATTACTATGGCTAAAAATCAAAATTTATCATTAAATCCAAATAAAATAAATGGAATCTGTGGAAGATTATTATGTTGTTTAAAGTATGAAAATGAAACGTATCAAAAATGTAAAAAGAAGTTACCAAAAATAGGTGAAATTGTTGAAATAAATAATGAAAAAGGTCAGGTAATAAGTGTAAACTTAATTAAAGAAACTTATAAAGTGGATTTACAAAAACAAGGAATTGTAGAGGTTCAATATAAAGATGGAAGTAGTAAATGATATTCTTGGATATCAAAATTTAAAAATATATCAAAATACAGATATGTTTCAATTTTCTTTGGATTCTGTACTACTTGCTAATTTTGTCACAATAAATCCGAAAGTCCATAACATTTTAGACATTGGTACTGGAAATGCTATTATACCTATTATTTTAAGTAAAAAGACATCTGCCAAAATAACAGGTGTAGAAATTCAAAAAGAATCATTTAAATTAGCTATTAAATCTGTGAAAATAAATCAATTAGAAAATCAAATTCAATTAATTCAAAGTGATATTAAAGAATATAGCCAAAAGTTATCCACTGAAACATTTGATGTAATTACCTGTAATCCACCTTTCTTTAAAATAAATGAAAATTCAAATGTAAATGAAAGTATTTATAAAAGAATTGCTAGACATGAAATTTACTTAAATTTAGAAGATATTATTACTATAAGTAAAAAAATATTAAAAAATAATGGCAGATTAGCTATAGTGCATAGACCAGAAAGATTAATAGAAATTATAATACTTATGAAAAAACATCGTATTGAACCAAAAAAAATTTGTTTCATTTATCCAAAAATAGGAAAAGAAGCCAACATATTATTAATAGAGGGTGTAAAAAATGGAAAATCGGGTTTAAAAATATTACCTCCCATTTATACATATGACACAAATGGTAATTATACAGAAGAAATTCAAAAATTTTTTAGTTAGGAGAATTCACTATGTCACAAATTAGTTATAATAACACTCCAACATTGTACTTGATACCAACTCCAATTGGTAATCTAGATGATATTACACTTAGAGCAATTCATGTATTAAAGGAAGTAGAAGTGGTATTTTCAGAAGATACAAGAGTAACTGCTCTATTATTAAATCATTTAAATATCAAAAAAAAATTAATATCTAATCATGAATACAATGAGAGAGAAAATAAAGATAAATTGTTAGAATACTTAAAAAACGGTTATTCTGTTGGACTGGTAAGTGATCGTGGAACGCCTGTTATTAGTGATCCAGGATATGAATTAGCTCAAGTGGCAATCGAAAATAATTACAATGTTGTATCTTTACCAGGAGCAACTGCATTAATACCAGCACTTACTGTTTCTGGAATTGAACCAATGCCTTTTTTATATTATGGTTTTTTAAATAGCAAAGAAAGTAAAAGAAAAAAAGAGTTAGAAAATTTAAAAAATATAAAATATACAATGATTTTTTATGAAGCTCCACATCGTATTACCAAGACATTAGAAGAAATGTTAGAAATTTTGGGAAATAGAAAAATTAGTATTTCTCGGGAAATAACTAAAAAATTTGAAGAAGTTTATAGAGGAACTATTCAAGATGTAATAGAAGAAACCAAGGAAATCAAGGGTGAAATCGTTATTGTTGTTTCGGGAAATAAAGAAGAAATTTCCTATGATGATTTAAGTATCGAAGATCATATTAATTTGTATATTAAAAATGGTTTAAATTCTAAAGAAGCAATCAAAAAAGTAGCAGAAGATAGAAATATTAAAAAAAGCGAAGTTTATAATATTTATCATAGAGGTGAATAAAATGAAATTGATAGTAGGACTAGGAAATCCTGGAAAAGAATATGAACAAACACGTCACAATATGGGCTTTATGATAATTGATGCTTTTGCTTCAAAACATCATATAGTGATTAATAAAAATAAGTTTGATGGGCTTTATACAGAATTTATGGATCAAAATGAGAAAGTTATACTTTTAAAACCTCAGAAATATATTAATTTATCTGGAGAAGTAATTAAAAAATATATGGATTTTTTTAAAATTTCAATTAATGATCTATTAATTATTAATGATGACTTAGATATGCCATTTGGTAAAGTTAAAATTAAATATAAAGGTAGTAGTGGTGGTCATAATGGTCTTAAAAATATTGAATTGCATTTAAAAACACAGGAATATAAAAGAATTAAAGTGGGAATATCTAATAATAAACAAATTGATACAAAAGATTATGTTTTAGGAAAGATAACAGACAAAAAATCATTAGAAGAAACGATTCAATTAGGTGTTCATATCTTAGAGGATTATTTCAATATTTCCTTTGACAATTTAATGAATAAATATAATTAATGATACAAATGTATCATTTTTGTCGTAAAGAAAGGAGAAAAAATATGTCAATTTTTAATCAATTTATTACAACTAAAGAGTCTTCTATTTCAGGTCTTACAGATGAATTAAAAGCTATTTACATTCAAAGTAGATATCAGGACAATTCTATTGTTGTTGTTACAAATACTTTATATGAAGCAAATATACTATTTCAAAGATTAAAAAGTTACACTAACGAAGTATTGTTTTTTCCCATGGATGATTTTTTAACAAGTGAAGCGTTAGCTGTTTCTCCTGAATTGAAAACAACAAGATTGGAAACACTTTATTCCTTATTAAAAAACAATCATCAAATTGTAGTAACAAATTTAATGGGATATTTAAGATATTTACCAACAAAAAAAGTATTAAATAACAAAATTATATCTTTAAAAGTAAATCATGATTATAATATGAATGAACTGATTCAAAAAATTTATTCTATAGGTTATACTAAGGAAACAATTACCTCTGTAACAGGAAATTATTCTACTAGAGGATTTGTCATTGATATCTTTCCTATTATGGAAGAACATCCTATTCGATTAGAATTCTGGGGAGATACTTTAGATAGTATAAAATATTTTGATGAAAATACTCAAAAAACAATTTCTAGTTTATCAGAAATAAATATTTTTCCGAATACAGAAACTTTAACAGAAACAAATGAAGAATTAAAAAAGTATTATGAAATAGCCAATTATGGAATTTCAACAAATATAAATCATTATTTATCTCAAGCAATTACTATCTATTACAATTATGATGAATTATTAAAAGGATATGAATTATTACTTTCAGAAATAAAAGATTATAATGAAACGAATCATCAAAATGAAAAATATATGAATCATTTGGATGAAATAGAGGAAAAATCTACTATTTATTTATTATCATTTGATAATTGTGTACAAAGTACAGCAAATTATGCTTCTTATAATTTAGAAGAATTGCCGAAAAAAATAGAAGATTTAGAGAAACAATTATCAAGTTATATAGAGCATAAAAAAACAGTTATAATTTGTTTATCAGACCAATATAAAATTAATAAAGTATTAGATGAACTATCTATTCCAACAATTTTAACAAATGAAAATGAGATTTTTTCTCAAAAAATTAATATTATTCAAAAAAATATAATGAATGGTTTTTTGTTTGAAAATTATATTGTAATTAGTGAGAATGAATTATTTCATAAAAAGAATGTCATTTCTAAATATCATAGCACTTTTAAATATGGTACTAAAATAAGAGATATTAATAAATTAAATATTGGAGATTATATTGTTCATAATTTATATGGAATCGGTAAATACATGGGTTTAAAAACTTTACAAAAAAATGGCTATAAAAAAGATTATTTGACAGTAGAATATCAAGACCATGATAAACTTTATATACCGGTTGAAAAAATTGAATTTATTAGTAAATTTTCATCAAATGAAGGTGTACAACCTAAAATTAATAAATTAGGTTCTTCTGAATGGGAAAAAACAAAGTTAAAAGTTCGTAAAAAAATAGAAGATATAGCAGGTGACCTAATAAGATTGTATGCAGCTAGAGAATCAAGCATAGGATTTGCAATGGAAAAAGATGACGAAACACAAATTTTATTTGAAAGTAGATTTCCTTATCAAGAAACGGAAGATCAAAAGAAAGCCTCGGAAGAGATAAAAAAAGATATGGAAAGTTTAAAACCAATGGATCGATTATTATGTGGAGATGTTGGTTTTGGTAAAACAGAAGTTGCTTTTAGAGCTATTATGAAAGCTATTTTGTCAGGAAAACAAGTAGCTTATTTATGTCCGACAACTATCCTATCTAATCAGCATTATAATAACGCTTTGGAAAGATTTAAGAATTTTCCAGTAAACATAGCGTTATTAAATCGTTTTGTTACACCGAAAGAAGTGAAACAAACACTACAGGACTTAAAAGAAGGAAAAGTAGATTTTATTATTGGTACTCATCGTTTACTAAGCGAAGATGTTCAGTTTAAAAATTTAGGATTATTAGTAATAGATGAAGAACAAAGATTTGGTGTAAAGCATAAAGAAAAAATTAAATCATTAAAAAATAATATTGATATTTTGACATTATCAGCTACTCCAATTCCTAGAACTTTGCAAATGTCAATGATGGGAATACGAAATTTATCTTTAATTGAAACACCACCAGTAGATCGTTTTCCGGTTCAAACTTATGTACTAGAAGAAAATAATAGCATTATTAAAGATGCCGTTTATAAAGAAATTGCTCGTGATGGCCAAGTATTTATTTTGTATAATTATGTAGCGGATATTGAAAGAAAGAAACAAGAATTAGAGAGAATCTTACCAGGTGTAAAGATTGGTTTTGCACATGGCAGAATGTCAAAGACAGAATTAGAAAATGTAATGCTTCGCTTTATAAATAAAGAATTTGATGTTTTATTATGTACGACTATTATTGAAACTGGTATTGATATACCAAGCGCTAATACTTTAATAATTATTGATGCAGATCATTTTGGTTTATCCCAATTGTATCAAATAAGAGGTAGAGTAGGAAGAAGCAATAAAATAGCTTATTGTTATTTAATGTATAATAAAGGTAAGTCTTTATCAGATATTGCTACGAAACGATTAAACGTTATAAAAGAATTTACTGAGCTTGGAAGTGGTTTTTCAATTGCTATGCGAGATTTATCTATTCGAGGTGCTGGTGATATTTTAGGAAGCGAGCAAGCTGGCTTTATTGATACAGTAGGTATTGATTTATATTTACAAATGTTAGAGGAAGAGGTAAATAAAATAAAAGGTTTACCTGTAAAAACAATTTCAAAAGAAGATGAAAAACCTCTTATTGATATTTCAACATCTATAGAAGATAGTTATGTAGATGATACGGATTTAAAATTAGAAATTCATAAAAAAATTAATGAAATTGATACTTATGAAAAATTGTTGGAAATCAAAGAGGAATTGGAAGATCGATTTGGTAAAATCAGCGATAACTTGTTAATTTACATGTATGAAGAATGGTTTGAAAAATTAGCAAAAAATTTGAAAATTAACAAGATTAGACAAACACCTAACTTTATTGAAGTAACTTTACCAAAAGAAATATCAAATAATTTAAATGGTGAATTATTCTTTAAAGAGGTTAGTAATTTATCAAGAATGTTTCGCTTTTCTAAAAAACAGGATAACATTATTATTACCTTAGATATTATTAAATTAGATAAACATTTTATTTATTACTTGATTGATTTAATGAAAATATTACAGAAATCTATAAATTAAGTAGTTTTAATACTTGAAATTCTAATGCTTATTTGATATATTAGACATGTAAATAAAAATAGTAATATAGTTTGTAGATAGCAAATTTTTAGCGTTTGCTATATGCAAACGGGGGGGGGGAGTATTTTTAAATACCTCTTCTTTTTTGTTGCTATAAAAGGGAAGGATGAAGGACATGAAAAAAGGATTTACATTAATAGAATTATTAGCTGTGA